>Ga0315900_10001577_pt1 | contig 36302 bp, 30 predicted proteins | sample LakEriMetagenome_FD_203521 | JGI IMG/M metagenome (GOLD analysis project Ga0315900, IMG submission 203521) | Freshwater fungal communities from buoy surface, Lake Erie, Ohio, United States - Buoy 12 MA114 | ecosystem: Environmental > Aquatic > Freshwater > Lake > Lake biofilm | place: USA: Lake...
TGCTGGGCGCGAGCGGGACGGGCAAGGAATTGCTCGCCAAGGGGCTCCACGATGCGAGCGACCGCTCCGATGGCCCCTTCATCGCGATCAACTGCGCCGCGATCCCCGAAAACCTGCTCGAAAGCGAGCTGTTCGGGCACGAAAAGGGCGCCTTCACCGGCGCGGTCAAGACCACCGAGGGCAAGATCGAGAGCGCGCACGGCGGCACACTGTTCCTAGACGAGGTGGGCGACATTCCGCTCCCGCTTCAGGTAAAGCTGCTGCGCTTCCTGCAGGAGCGCACGATCGAGCGCATTGGCGGGCGGCGGGCGATTGCGGTCAACACCCGCATCGTGTGCGCGACCCATCAGGACCTCGAGAGCATGATCGCCGCCGGCACCTTCCGCGAGGATCTGTTCTACCGCCTCGCGGAAATCGTGGTGCGCATCCCGGGCCTTGCCGAAAGGCACGGCGATCCGGTGCTGCTCGCCAAGGCATTTCTCAAGCGCTTTGCAGCCGAGATGAACCCGGCGGTCACCGGCTTTGCCCCCGACGCGCTCGCCGCGATCGATGCGCATGACTGGCCGGGCAATGTCCGCGAGCTGGAAAACCGCGTGAAGCGCGCGGTGATCATGGCCGATGGCAAGCTGGTCGGGGCCGAGGATCTCGACTTTGCCGGAACCGGTGAGGAGAGCGCCGACGTGCTCAACCTCAAGGCCGCGCGCGAGGCAGCCGATCGCCGGGTGATCCGCCACGCCCTGTCGCGCAGCGAGGGCAATATCTCGAGCACGGCCAAGCTGCTCGGGATCAGCCGTCCGACACTCTATGATCTCATCAAGCAGTATGATCTTCAGGCCTAGATCCACCACTTTGTTGTTTTCGCTCGCGCTGGCGCTGGCTGGCTGCGGCAGCGACATCGCGAGCCGCAATGGCGCGGTGTCGGGCAGCGCGCCCTTCGTCAGGCTGGTGCGCGAAGCCGATGCGGCGATGGTGGGTGGGGCGCTGCCCGAGGCTGGACGGCTGCTCGACGAAGCGCGGGCGATCGAGCCCGACAATCCCGATCTGTGGGTCGCAATCGCGCGCCTGCGCTTTCGCGGCGGCGAGCATTTGACCGCGCTTGAAGCGGCCGACCGGGCGCTGGCGCTCGGCCCCGATCATGCGCCTGCGCTACTGATGCGCGCGCTGATGGTGCGCGATGCCCATGGACGGGCAGATGCCCTCCCGTGGTTCGAGGCCGCGCTGGCGGCCGATCCGGGCTATGTCGATGCGCGGGCGGAATATGCCGCGACGCTCGGCGATCTGGGGCGGCACCGCGATATGCTCGCGGCGGTGCGCGAACTTGCCGGGATCGCGCCCGATGACCGCCGCGTGTTCTATCTTCAGGCGGTGCTGGCGCAGCGCGGCGGGCAGCCGGTGCTGGCGCGCAGCCTGCTCGAACGCAGCGGCATGGCGAGCCGCGGGGTGACGGCCGCGCAGATGCTGGGGGCGCTGATCGATCTCGATCAGGGCAGCTATGCGAGCGCCGCCGAAACCCTCGATGCCCTGAGCCAGCGCCAACCCGCCAATGCCCGCTTGCGCGATCTGCTGGCCCGCGCCTTGCTGCTGGGCGGACGCGAGGCGGAGCTGGTGGCGCGCTTCGGCCCCGAGGCCGCGCGGCCCGAGGCTTCGCGCTATCTGCTGACGCTGGTGGCCCGCGCGCATGAGCGCCTTGGCGACCGCGCTGCGGCTGCGCCCCTGCTGGATCGCGCCGCGCGCCTCTCCGATGGCGCGCTCGGGTTGGCAGACCGGCCCGGCCTGCCGGCGCCCACGGCGAGCCTGCGGCAGGCTGCATCCTCGGCAGGTTGGGTGGCGGCGGCGATGGCGGCACAGGACCAGCGCATGCGCTTTCCCGCTTCGGCCGATCTGGCCCTGTTGGCAGGGGACACGCAGCTTGGCGCAGGCAATGCCGCCGGCGCGCTTGAAGCCTATGCGCTGGCGGTCAAGGTCCGCCGTCCGTGGGTGCTCACGCGCAAGGCGGTGTTCGCCTATCGGCAGGCGGGCGAGACCGCGGCGGCCGACACGCTGCTTGCGCGCCATGTGGCAGGCGAGCCGCAGAATGTCGCAGCCCTCACCGCGCTCGCCCAAGTCCTCGCCCAGCGCGGGGACTGGCAGCGCGTCGCACAATTGCTCGATCACGCCATCGTGCTGGGCGGCGGGCATGATCCGGTGGTGCTGGCCCTGCGCTCCAGGGCCGCGCGGGCTCTGGGGCAGGGCGATCTGGCTGCACGGCTGGCCGATGCCCATGCCGATCTCCATCCTGCGGCGCTCGCCGGCTCTTAGGCTCGACAATCGCAGCCGCTGCGGGCAGGGCGCATTGCCATGCTGCTGCGCCGCCTTCCTGTGCTGACCGACCCGATGATCGCCGTGCTGGTGATCTCCACCACGCTGGCACTGGTGCTGCCTGCGACGGGTGAGGAGCGGGCGATTGCGACCCACATCTCCAATGGCGGGATTTTCCTGCTGTTCCTCGTCAACGGCATGCGCATCCGCCGCAGCGAGATTGCCCGGGGGATGGCGAACTGGCGCTTCTTCGGGCCGCTGATGATTTTCGTTTTCGGCGCCATGGCGCTGGCCGGGGTGGTGTTTGCCAGCCTTGCCCAAGGCGTGCTGCCGCCGCTGGTGGCGCTGGGCTTCATCTATCTGGGCTGCCTGCCTTCGACCATCCAGTCGGCCACTTCCTATACCAGCCTCGCCCATGGCAATGTCGCGCTCGCGGTGGTCGGCGCGGCGCTGATCAATATCGCGGGGGTGTTCATCAGCGCGCCCTTGTTTGCGCTATTGGGCGGCGGGGATGCGGCGGCGATCGGCACCGAGGCGGTGCTGCGCATCGGCCTCATCCTCGTGCTGCCCTTCGTGATCGGGCAGGCAGTGCAGCCCTGGGTGATCGAAAGACTTGCCGATCAGCGCGCGCGGATCGTGTGGCTGGACCGGACGGTGATCGGCCTTGCGGTCTATGTCGCTTTCTCGGGCGCGGTCGAGCAGGGCTTGGCACGGATGTTCGCAGCCGCCGACTGGGTGGTGCTCGTGGTGCTGGTGCTGGTGCTGCTGGCTGCGGCGCTGGGGGCGGCATGGGCAATTGGCGGGCTGCTCGGCCTGCCGCGCGCGGATCGCATCACCTTCCTGTTCGCCGGATCGCAGAAGAGCGTGGCGACCGGCGCGCCGCTCGCCGCGATCCTGTTTCCCCCGGCAGCGGCAGGCTTCGTGATCGCGCCGCTGCTGCTCTATCACCTTGCCCAGCTGGTGCTCGCCGCTCCGCTGGCGAGCCGTCTGGCGCGCGGTTAGCCGTTCGCCTTCTCGGCCTTCTGGTGGCGCACAGACCACCAGAAGGACAGGCCGATCAGGATCGCGCCGATCAGGCCCGTGATCGTCTCGGGGATGTGCACCACGGCCGAGACCAGCATGATCGCGCCCAGCACGACGATCGCCCAGAAGGCGCCGTGTTCGAGATAGCGGTATTCGGCGAGCGTCCCCTGCTTGACGAGGTGCACCGTCATCGAACGCACGAACATCGCCCCGATCGACAGGCCCAATGCAATCACGATCATGTTGTTCGACAGCGCGAAGGCCCCGATCACGCCGTCGAAGCTGAAGCTGGCATCGAGAATGTTGAGATAGAGGAACCCGCCAAAGCCGCTGCGCACCACGGCGCCCGCGAGCCTTGCGGCTTCTTCGCGCATTTCCAGCCAGTGGCTCACGGCTTCCACTGCGATGAAGGTGACAAGCCCGAGCATGCCGGCCACGAGGAAGGTGTGCGCATCCTCGACCGGCAGCAGCATCGAAATGCCCCACATGCCAAGCAGGAGGATCGCGATCTCGATAGCCGGCAGGTTCGACACCGTCGACAGGGCGCGCTCGATGCTCCCGATCCAGTGCACGTCCTTGTCGGCGTCGAAGAAGAATTTCATCCCCACCATCGCAAGGAAAGCGCCGCCGAAGCCGGCAATGCCGATATGGGCGGAGCTGACGAGGCGTTCGTATTCTGACGGATTGTTGAGCGACAGGTCGAGCGCCTCCATCGGGCCGATCCCGGCGGCAATCGCGACAATCGCCAGCGGGAAGACGATCCGCATCCCGAACACCGCAAAGGCGATCCCCCAGGTAAGGAAGCGCTTCTGCCAGACCTCGTCCATTTCCTTGAGCACCGAGGCGTTGACCACGGCATTGTCGAAGCTGAGCGAGACCTCCAGCACCGAGAGGATCACGACGATCCACAGCACCTGCGCCATGCCGACCAGCGTGCCCGAACTGACCATGCCGTACCATCCGGCAAGGCCAAGGCAGACCACGGTGAAGATCAGCGAGAACGAATAATAGCGAAGCAGCGTCTGCATGGCAGGGGTCTGAAACCTTGTGATGGGGGAAGGGGAAAGGGAAATCAGCCTTTCGGCTGGTAGGTCTGGTCTTCGCCGGGGAAGCTGCGGTTGCGCACCTCCTCGGCATAGCGCGCTACGGTGCGATCGATCACCCCGGCAATGTCCTCATAGCGCTTCACGAAGCGCGGCACACGCTCGAACATGCCGAGCATGTCCTCGGTCACCAGCACCTGTCCGTCGCACTGGGCCGAGGCGCCGATGCCGATGGTGGGGCAGGAGACCGCCTTGGTGGCGGCAATCGCGATCGGTTCGACCACACCTTCGACGACGATCGCGAAGGCCCCGGCAGAATCGAGCGCGACCGCGTCGCTGACGATCTTCTCCGCCTCGGCGTCCGAACGCCCGCGCGCGCCGTAGCCGCCAAGCACGTTGACCGCCTGCGGGGTGAGGCCGACATGGCCCATCACCGGAATCCCGCGGCTATTGAGGAATTCCACTGTCGGCGCCATCGCCGCCCCGCCTTCGAGCTTCACCGCGGCAGCGCCGGTAGCCTTGAGCAGGAAGGCTGCGCTTTCGAAGGCTTGGCTTGGCGAGGCCTCGTAGGAGCCGAAAGGCATGTCGACCACGACCACCGAATGGTACGAGCCGCGCACCACCGCTGCGCCGTGGTTTGCCATCATCTCCAGCGTCACCGGAATGGTCGAGGGCAGGCCGTAGATCACCTGGCCGAGGGAATCTCCCACCAGCAGCAGGTCGCAATGGGCGTCGAGCAGCTGGGCCTGACGCGCGGTATAGGCGGTGAGCATCACCAGCGGCTCGGCGGTGACCCCGTCCACCTTGCGTGCGCGGATGCCGGGCACGGTCAGCCGCCGCATCGGCGCAGGGGTCGGGTTGGCACGGCTGGTGCTGGTGTCGAGCTGGAAGGTCGTGGACATGGTTCCCGCGTCTAGCCGCTGTCGGCTGCGGGGGAAAGAGCGCGCTTTACGGCTTGTGTTGCGTGGCTGTTGCGCTAGCGTTGCCGCCTGACGATCGCGCGGGGGATCTGCCTGCGGTCAATGGGAGACCTAATTCAGATGTTTCTTGACAGGATCAAGCCGCGCGCCGCGCAGGCGTGCAGGGGGAACTGCTAATGGCGAGCCAACCGAACCGTTCCGTTCTCCAGCGTATGTTCGCGCGCAAATCGATTGCCCAAGTCCAGCGTGAAACCGAGGCCAGCGAGCTCAAGCGTTCGCTCGGCAAGTGGAACCTGCTCCTGCTGGGCGTGGGCTGCATTATCGGGGCGGGCATTTTCGTGCGCACCGGCAGTGCGGCGGCGCTCCATGCCGGGCCGGCGGTGCTGCTGAGCTTCGTGGTGGCGGGCATCGTCTGCGCCTTTGCGGGCCTGTGCTATGCCGAACTGTCCTCGACCCTGCCGGTCTCGGGTTCGGCCTATACCTATGGCTACACTACGCTGGGCGAATTCGTCGCGTGGATCATGGGCGCGCTCTTGCTGCTCGAATACGGGCTGGCGGCCTCGGTGGTGGCGGTGGGCTGGGGCGGCTATGTTGTCAGCCTGTTGGCGGACTTCGGCCTTGTTATCCCTCCGCAATTTACCGGCCCGGCAGGTTACCCCCTGCTGAAGGACGGCGTGCCGGTGCTGGTCGATGGCCAGACCGTGACGACGATCTTCAACCTTCCCGCCTTCCTCATCTGCTTGGCTTTGGCCGGACTGCTGGTGGTGGGCGTTTCGGAAAGCGCCAAGGTCAACAACGTCATCGTCGCCATCAAGGTGAGCGTGCTGACCGCCTTCATTCTGGTCGGCGGGGGGATTGTGCTGAGCAATCTTCCCGAGTTGATGTCCAGCAACTGGGTCCCCTTCATTCCGGAGTATGATGCTGCTGCCAATAATGGCGAGGGCGCTTTCGGTGTTGACGGGATCATGCGCGCCGCCTCGATCGTGTTTTTCGCCTATATCGGCTTCGAGGCAGTCTCGACCGCAGGGCAGGAAGCCAAGGATCCTGCCAAGGACATGCCCTTCGGCATCATCGGCAGCCTCGTGGTGTGCACGGTGATCTACATGCTGGTCGCCGCGATCATGACGCTGCTGGTGCCTTATGGCACGCTCAACGTGCCCGATCCGGTCGCGGTGGTGGTCGACAATTTCGGGCCGACCTGGGGTTGGCTCGCGAAGGTCATCAAGATCGGCGCGATCATCGGCCTGACCTCGGTGGTGCTGGTGCTGATGTATGCGCAGACCCGCATCTTCTACACCATGGCCCGTGACGGCTTGCTGCCCAAGGTGTTCAGCCGGGTGAACAAGCGGTTCCAGACCCCGGCGGTCAACACCGTGGTGGTCGGTCTGGTGACCGCGATTGCGGCCGGTTTCTTCGACATCAACGTGCTGGGCGACATGACTTCGGTCGGCACGCTGGCGGCCTTTGCGATCGTGTGCCTTTCGGTGATCTATCTCCGCCGCGTCGCGCCGGAGTTGCCGCGTGGATTCAAGGTGCCGCTCTACCCGGTGGTGCCGGTGCTGGGCATTATCTCATGCGCCTACCTTATCTATACGGTGCCGCCGAACGTGCTGATGTTCTTCGTCTATTATATGGTTGGCGGCGTGGTGCTCTATTTCATCTACGGCATCCGCAACTCCAATCTCCAGCACGGCGATCCGCAGGATGACGCGCCCGACATGGGCGAGTTTCCGGGGCCGGTGATCGACGATTGATCCGCGCTGACAGCGCAGCCTTCGCAAGGGGCGCGGGGAGCACACAGCTTCCCGCGCCCTTTGCATTGCATCGCCGCCGATGTTGGAACATAATACGAACATATGAGTCGTTCGCCCATGTTCCCTTCTGTCTCACCGGCCCGCGTCCTGCCCCGCGCCCGCGCCGATATGCGCTGGCGTCCGGGGCTGGCCGAGCCGCCGTTCCATTCCGAGATCTTTGCCCCCGCCACCGAGGCGAGCGGGGCGGGGCTGGCGCTGGCGCTGGCCCGCGATGCGCTCGCCGCTGCGGGGGCGGGGGCGCGGCAGGGTGACGATAGCCGTCAGGTGCTGTGGGTGCAGGACAGGCAGGCGATGCGGCTCGGCGGGCGGCCCTATGCGGCGGGCCTGCCGCCCGATCTGCGCCACCGCCTGATCCATGTCGCCGCCGCCACGACCGAAGATGCGCTCTTCGCGCTGGAGGAGGGGCTCCGCTGCCGCGATCTGGCCTGCGTGATCGGCGAGATTGCGGGTAATCCGCGCGCCCTGTCCTTCACCGCCTCGCGCCGGCTCAGCCTCACGGCCGAGCGGCACGGGGTGAGGCTGTGGCTGGTGCGCCTCGATGCCGAACCCGATCTGTCCTCGGCCCGGATGCGCTGGCGGGTGACGGCCGCGCCCTCGCAGCCGCCGCGCTGGAACCGCCAGGCCCCCGGCGCGCCGCGCTGGCAGGCCGAGCTGTTCCGCGCTCGCCGTCACCCGCCCGGGCAATGGATGCTGAGCAATGCCAATGGAACCCTCCACATCCTTGAACCGCCCGCCGCCAACGCATCCGTCAGCCCGCTTGCCGCGCCGTATCCTGGCTATCTGGCTCGCCCGACTGTCGGTCGATCGCTGGCGGCTCGCGCTCGCGCCTGAGACGCGGGCGGCGGCCGAGGCAGCGCCCACCGCACTGATTGCCGAGACTGCGCATGGCCCGCGCATTGTAGCGGCCAACGACGCGGGCCTTGCCGCCGGCGCGCGCACGGGCATGCTGCTCGCCGATGCGCGGGCGCTGTGTCCCGGGCTTGCCGCGGTTCCGGCCGATCCGGCGGGCGATCTGGCTGCGCTGGAAAAGCTTGCGCTATGGGCGCAGCGCTGGGGACCGTGGAGCGCGATGGATCCCCCCGATGGCGTGCTGGTCGATGTGACCGGAGCGAGCCACCTGTTCGGCGGGGAGGAGCGGCTGCTGGCCGATGTCGCCCGCACCTTTGCCGCGCGCGGCTTTGCGGTGCGGCCTGCGCTCGCCCCCACGGCAGGCGCGGCCTGGGCGCTGGCCCATTACGGCGCGCGGCAAGCGATCCTTGCGCCCGATGCGCCGGCGATGGATGCGCTGGCCGATCTGCCGGTGGCGGCGCTGCGGCTCGATGACGACGTGCTCACCGTGCTGCGGCGGCTGGGGATCAAGCGGCTTGGCGAGCTGGCCGGGGTGAGCGGGGCACTGGAGGATGATCCGCGCGCCGAGGCGGCTGCGCGCGACGCGCTGCACCGCCGCTTCCGCAATCGCCGCTCGCCCGCCGCCAATCCGCCGCTGCGGCTCGACCAGCTGCTGGGCAAGGTGCCCGAGCCGCTGCTGCCGGTGACCATGCAGGTCATGCCGATGGTCCAGCGCCGCTTGATGGAGCCGCTGCGCCACCGCGCTCTGCTCGATCAGGTGGTGGCCGATCTCGCCCAGGCGATGGTGCGCATGCTCGAAGCGCGAGGCGAGGGGGCGCGGCGGCTCGAACTGGCGCTGTGGCGGGTCGATGGCGAGGTGCTGATGCGCCGGATCGAGCTCGCCGCCGCCACCCGCGAGGCGAGCCACATGATCCGCCTGTTCGCCGCGCGGCTCGACGGGGTGGAGGCGGGGTTCGGGATCGAGGCGGTGCAGTTGCGCGCCAGCTGGAGCGAGCCGCTTCCTCTGTCGCAGGCCGATCTCGATGCCGCGGCCGAAGATCACGGCACCTCGCTCGCCGCCTGTATCGACAGGCTGGGTGTGCGCCTCGGCCCGCAGGCGGTGACCCGTCCGGCGATGCGCGCCAGCCACCTGCCCGAACGCGCGCAAAGCTGGCAGCCGCCGCTCGATCCCCTGCCACCGGGGCAGGGCGGCGCGGCGCGGGGGATCCGGCCGCTCAAGCTGCTCGACCGGGCCGAGCCGATCGCGGTGCTCTATGCCTCGCCCGATGGCTATCCGCAGCGCTTCCGCTGGCGCGGGACGGTGCGCGAGGTGGTGCGGGTGGAAGGGCCGGAGCGGATCGCGCCCGAATGGTGGCGCGAACGCTCAAGCGTGCGACTGCGCGACTACTACCGGATCGAGGATGCCGCCGGAGGGCGTTACTGGATCTACCGGCAGGGCATTGCAGGCGACGGGCGCGGCGGGATTCCTGACTGGTTTCTGCACGGAATTCTCCCGTAATCAGAAGGTTAACGCAGTCACAATTCTTTTACCGCTTCGTGCCAAATTCGCATTGCATGAATCTCTACACGATCCGCCGCGCCTCGGAGCGTCGCTCGCTCAGCCTGATGGTGAAGAGCCGGGTGAAGTCGCGCGTGGTGTTCGTGGATCTGATCGACATCTCCGAAGGCGGCTGCAAGATCCGCGGCAAGCCCGGCTTTGCCGCCATCGGTGACCGTGTGACGATGAAGGTCGCCGGGATCAATGCGCCGCTCGGCACGGTCGCCTGGGTGGAAGGATCCTACGCCGGGGTCGCCTTCGAAGGGGCGATGCATCCGGCGATCCTCGATCACCTCTGCGCGACCGGCGCGGTGGCCAGGGCCGCAGGCGGCAGATAGGGCTCTAGTCCGGGCGTGCCGCGCGGCGGAACAGCCAGGCCGCAGCCAGCCAGCCACCGATCCACAGGCCGGTGAACACCCAGGTGAAGTGCCCCTGGGATTGGGCGATCACCCCCGCCAGCAATTGCGCCAGCGCCGCCGCCATCATCGCCGCCGCCATGCTGCGTGCGCGCAGTCTTGCCGCGATCGCCCCCGCCATGGCCACCAGCGGCACGAGGTTGAACCACAGGTTGACCGGATTGTTTTCCGATCCCGCGATCCCCACCGCCGCATTGGCCCAGAGCATCAGCAAGGACAGGCCCAGCGCCAGCGCCGCGCCGCCGCGATAGGCGATATTGCCGCTCGCCCGCACCGCCATCTCGAAGGCGAGGCCGACCCCGCCCAGCAGCAGCGCGGCGATCACGAAGTCGGATGCGGTCCAATTCACCTCGCGCGTGAACAGCATCGCGATCCCCGGCAAGGCGATCAGCGCGGCGATGGTGCCCCATCCGATCACGCGCCAGAGTGTGAAGGGCAGGGCCTTCCGGGTCACTTGCAGGTTCATTCGGCGGTCTCCTGTGTGCGTGTCATCATAGCGCAGGCTGCGCCGTTGCAAAGAACGCACTGGCATGGAGGAAATTTGGAACATAAAAAGAACATATGTCCGTTCCAACTCTCCGCCAGAAGCTCGAAATCCTTGCCGATGCCGCCAAGTATGATGCCTCCTGCGCCTCGTCAGGCACGGCGAAGAAGAATTCGCTGGGCGGAAAAGGCGTCGGCTCGACCGAGGGGATGGGCATCTGCCATGCCTATGCGCCGGACGGGCGCTGCATCTCGCTTTTGAAGATCCTGCTGACCAATCACTGCATCTTCGATTGCCACTACTGCATCAACCGCAAGAGCTCGAATGTGGCGCGGGCGCGCTTCACGCCGCAGGAGGTGGTCGACCTCACGCTCGCTTTCTACCGCCGCAATTACATCGAAGGCCTGTTCCTCTCCTCCGGCATCGTGCGCAGCGCCAACCACACGATGGAGCAGCTGGTCGAGGTCGCGCGCATCTTGCGCGAGGAGCATGACTTCCGCGGCTATATCCACCTGAAGACCATCCCCGAGGCGGATGCCGAAATCATCCATCAGGCCGGCCTCTATGCCGACCGGGTTTCGATCAATGTCGAGCTGCCCACCGATGCCGGTCTGACCCGCCTCGCCCCCGACAAGAATGCGGGCCAGATCGAAGGGGCGATTGCGCGTACCAAGGCGCGCATTTCGCAGGCGAAGGATGAAAGGAAGCGCTTCCGCCACGCGCCGCGCTTTGCGCCGGCGGGCCAGTCGACCCAGATGATCGTCGGCGCGGATGATGCCAATGACGCGGCGATCATCGGCAAGGCGAGCCGGCTCTATGACAGCTTCGGCCTGAGGCGCGTCTATTACAGCGCCTTCTCGCCGATCCCCGATGCCAGCGCCGTGCTGCCGCTGAAGCGCCCGCCCTTGCTGCGCGAACACCGCCTCTATCAATCCGACTGGCTGATGCGCTTCTACGGCTTTGCGCCCGAAGAGGTGGCCGATGCGGCCGGGGCGGACGGCAACCTGCCGCTCGATATCGATCCCAAGCTCGCCTGGGCGCTGAAGTTCCGCGGCAGCTTTCCGGTCGACGTCAACCGCGCGCCGCGCGAGATGCTGCTGCGCGTGCCGGGGCTGGGGACCAAGGCGGTGGCGCGGATCCTTGCCGCGCGGCGGCACCGCAGCTTGCGGCTCGATGACGTGGCGCGGCTCACTGCTTCGCTGGCCAAGGTGCGCCCTTTCATCTGCACCCTCGACTGGCGCCCGACCCTGCTGACCGACCGCGCCGATCTGCGCGGGCTTCTCGCCCCGCAGCCGGAGCAGCTGGAGCTGTTTGCATGAGTGCCCCGAAACGTTCCAGGCAGAACCCCGCGCTCGGCGCGCATTACGCCGTCCACCTGCCTGCGCCCGATGACTTTGCTGTCTGGCGCGAGCGGGCGCGGGGACTGGTGCAGTGCGATGTGCCGCCCGACCGGGTCTCATGGGTGCTGCCGGGCGGGATGGGCGATCTGTTCGATCCAGAGGGGCCGTCTCGGGGCGAGAAGCGCCTGCCCGCGCCGCCTGCCGATGCCGCGCCGGTGCGCGCCAGCCAGCGCTTCCTCACCATCGCCCGCAGCGCCGCGCTCCATTCCGATCCGGCCCGCTTCGGCCTGCTTTATCGCGTGTTGTGGCGATTGCAGCGCCAGCCCCGGCTGATGGAGGATACAGCCGATCCGGAGGTGCGACGGATCGAGGAGCTTGCCAAATCGGTGCGGCGCGATGCCCACAAGATGCACGCCTTCGTCCGCTTCCGCGAGGTTTGCGAGGCAGACGGCACGCCCCATTTCGTCGCATGGTTCGAGCCTGATCACCATATCCTGCGCGCCGAAGCCGGGTTCTTCATGCGCCGCTTTGCCAATATGCGCTGGTCGATCCTCACCCCGCGCGGGAGCGTCCACTGGGACGGCAAAGTGATGTGCGAAGGCCCGCCGGCAAGGCGCGAAGATGCGCCTTCGGGCGACAGGTGCGAAGACCTGTGGCGCTCCTACTACGCCTCGATCTTCAATCCGGCGCGGCTCAAGGTCGGTGCGATGCTGTCGGAGATGCCGAAGAAATACTGGAAGAACCTGCCCGAGGCGGAGCTCATTCCGCAGCTCATCGCAGGGGCTCAGGCGCGCGAGGCGGCGATGGTGGCGGCCGGGGCGCGGGCCGAGCGGGCGCGTCCCGCAACGCTCGCCGAAGTGGCGCAAGGGGCGGCCGGCTGCCGCGACTGCGCGATTGCCGCCTGCGCCACCCGTGCCGTGGCGGGGGAGGGGCCGCAAACCGCCTCCCTGATGATCGTCGGCGAGCAGCCGGGCGATCAGGAGGATGGGGCGGGGCGCCCCTTCGTCGGCCCCGCGGGGCAGGTGCTCGACGATCACCTGAAAGCCGCCGGGATCAATCGCAGCGCGGCTTACGTCACCAATGCGGTCAAGCACTTCAAGTTCGCGTGGAAAGGCCAGCTGCGCCTCCACCAGTCGCCCACCCCCAAGGAGATCGACACCTGTCGCTGGTGGCTCGAGGCCGAGCGTGCGCTGGTGCGCCCGCGCATTGTGCTGGCGCTGGGGGCGAGCGCGGCGCGCGGGATTTTGGGCCGCACGCTCAGTGTCGGCCGCGAGCGGGGGAGGGCAATCCCGCTCGATGACGGGGCAGAGCTGTGGGTGACGGTGCACCCCTCCTATCTGCTACGCCTCGATGGCGCGGCGCGGGCGGAGCAGGAGCGCCTGTTTGCCGCCGATCTGGCCGCCGTGCGCGCGCGTCTGGAGGGGCAGGATGCCCGACGCACCGCTCACCCCTGACAAGCGCACCCTCGATATCGACCCCGATGGCGTCGCCGCCCCGCCGCGCGCGGATTTTGTCGAGCTCGGGCTGGTGAGCTGCTTCAGCTTCCTGCGCGGCGCGTCGGACGCGGTCGATCTGGTGCTGGCCGCGCACATGGCAGGCTATGACGCGATTGCGATTGCCGACGTCAATTCCATGGCCGGCGTGGTGCGCATCCATACCGAGGCCAAGACATTGAAGCTGCGCCCGGTGATCGGCTGCCGGATCGAGACAGTGGAGGGCCTCGCCTTCCTCGCCTATCCCGAAAGCCGCGCCGCCTATGGTCGTCTCTGCCGCCTGATCAGCGCTGGCCGGATGCGGACGCTGGCCGGAAAATGGCAGGACAAGGGCGTGTGCGAGATCGACCTCGGGATGCTGGCGGAGCATTCGGAAGGCGTGCAGCTGATCCTGCTCCCGCCCGATGATCTGGAGGCGATGTTCACCATCGCGACCCCGAGCAATGTCATCCCCTTCCGTCGCCCCGGACATGATCCGCAGCCGCTTGCCGAAAGCGATCCCGGCCTGCGCCGGGATGACGTCAAGGAGATGGCCTTCCCCGACCTCCTCCCCCACCTCGTGCGCCAGCTGCCGACCCTCGGGCACATCGCCGCCAGCTACCTCTATCGCGGCGATGACATGGCCCGGATCGAGCGGTTGGATAGCCTCGCCCGCGCCCACGGCCTGACGCTGCTGGCGAGCAACGACGTCCACTATCACGCGCCCGAACGCCGCGCGCTGCAGGACGTGATGACCGCGATCCGGCACAAGACCACCGTCGCCAAAGCCGGCCACCTGCTCCACCCCAATGCCGAGCGGCATCTCAAGTCCCCGGCCGAAATGCAGCGCCTCTTTGCCCGTTGGCCCCACGCGATTGCCGCCGCGCGCGCAGTGGCGGACCGGTGCAACTTCAGCCTGGACGAGCTGGCTTACGAATATCCCGAGGAGATCTACCCCGGCGGCCAGACCCCGCAAGGCTACCTCGAAAGCGAAGTCCGGGCCGGCGCTGCGCTGCGCTATCCCGAAGGCGTGCCCGAGAGCGTGCGCGCCACGCTGGAGCGCGAGCTGGCGCTGATCGCCAAGCTCGATCTCGCGCGCTATTTCCTCACCATCAAGGACATCGTCGATTTCGCGCGCGGGTGCGATCCGCCGATCCTGTGCCAGGGGCGCGGGTCAGCCGCCAATTCGGCGGTGTGCTACGTGCTCGGCATCACCTCGGTCGATCCGGCCAAGCACCAGTTATTGTTCGACCGCTTCATCTCCGAAGAGCGCAAAGAGCCGCCCGATATCGACGTCGATTTCGAGCATGAGCGGCGCGAGGAGGTGATCCAGTATATCTACCGCAGATATGGCCGCGAGCGGGCGGGGCTGTGCGCCACCGTGATCCACTACCGCCCGCGCATGGCGATCCGCGAGGTGGGCAAGGCGATGGGCCTGTCCGAGGACGTCACCAGCGCGCTTGCCCGCACCGTGTGGGGCGGGTGGGGCCGCGAGATCAGCGAGAAACACGCCGCCGAAACCGGCCTCGATATCACCGATCCGCACCTGCGGCGGGTTCTGAAACTGACCGAGCAGATGATTGGAATGCCGCGCCATCTCGGCCAGCATGTCGGCGGCTTCATCCTCACCCAGAGCCCGCTGACTGAAACCGTGCCGATCGGCAATGGTGCGATGCCCGAACGCTCCTTCATCGAGTGGGACAAGGACGATATCGAGGCCTTGGGCATCCTCAAGGTCGATGTGCTGGCGCTCGGCATGCTGACCTGCATCAGGAAATGCCTCGATCTGCTCACCGCGCATCACGGCCGCGCGCTGACGCTCGCCACGGTGCCGCGCGAGGATCCGGAGACCTATGCGATGCTGCGCAAGGGGGATTCGCTCGGGGTGTTCCAGGTCGAGAGCCGGGCGCAGATGAACATGCTGCCGCGCCTGCGTCCGCGCGAGTTCTACGATCTCGTGATCCAGGTCGCGATCGTGCGCCCCGGGCCGATCCAGGGCGACATGGTGCACCCCTACCTCAAGCGCCGCCGGGGGGCGGAGCCCGTGCAGATCCCCGCGCCCGCGCCTGAACACGGCCCGCCGGACGAGCTCACCAGCATCCTCGGGCGCACATTGGGCGTGCCGATCTTTCAGGAGCAGGCGATGAAGATCGCGCTCGACGCGGCGAAGTTCTCCAGCCTCGAAGCCAACCGCCTGCGCAAGGCGATGGCGACCTTCCGCAGCCGCGGGATGGTCGATGAATTGCAGGACATGATGGTCGAGCGGATGGTCGCGCGTGGTTATGATCGCGACTTCGCGCAGCGCTGTTTCAACCAGATCCGGGGCTTTGGCGAATATGGCTTTCCCGAGAGCCATGCGGCGAGTTTCGCGCAGCTGGTCTATGTGTCGAGCTGGCTCAAGTGCCATTACCCGGCGGCCTTCGCCTGCGCGCTGCTCAATTCGCAGCCGATGGGCTTCTACGCGCCCGCGCAGATCGTGCGCGATGCGGCCGAGCACGGAGTGCGGGTGCTGCCGGTCGATGTGAACCATTCGGACTGGGACTGCACGCTGGAGAGCTTGGGGGAGGGCGGCGCCTTACGCCTCGGGCTGCGCCAGATCGACGGATTGCCCGAACATGTCGCAGCGGCTCTGGTGAACGAGCGCGAGAGCCACGGCGCCTACCGCGATGTCGCCGCGCTGCGGAGGCGGGCCGGGCTTGGTCCTGCGCATATCGAGCGGCTCGCGAGTGCCGATGCCTTTACATCGCTGGGCGTCTCGCGGCGGCAGGCCCTGTGGGATGCGCGCAGCCTCGTCGCTGCGCCCGATCTCCCGCTCTTCCGCGCCATGAACGCGCGCGAGGAGGGGGCGGAGCGCGCGAAGACCCTGCTGCCTGCCATGCCTTTGTCGGAGGAGGTGGTGGCCGATTACCAGACCACGCGCCTCAGCCTGAAGGCGCATCCCATGGCCTTCCTGCGCGCAGGGCTGGCCGCGCGCGGCTTTGTGCGGGCGGTGGACCTGCGCAACCGCAAGCTGCGGAGCATGGTGCAGATCGCGGGCGTGGTGCTGATCCGCCAGCGTCCGGGATCGGCAAAGGGGGTGACATTCATCACGCTCGAGGACGAGACCGGGGTGGTCAACCTCGTGGTCTGGCCCGATCTCAAGGAGAAGCAGCGCAAGGTGGTGATGGGGGCGCGGCTGATGGAGGTGCGCGGAAGGGTCGAATATGACGACGAGGTGATCCACGTGATCGCCGCGCACCTGACCGATGCGACCCACCAGCTCCACGCCCTGTCCGACGATCTGCTCGATGCCCCGCTCGCCCGGGCGGACGAGGTCAATCGTCCGATGCCGGAGCGCGGGCCTGGAGGCCATCCGCGCGATGCCCGGATTATCCCGAAATCACGCGACTTTCATTAGACTTAGGTGTCGCAGCTCAATTCGTCTCAAGCGCATATCCGGCCGAGCGAACGGTGCGGATCGGGTCCTTCGCGCCGTCCAGATCGATTGCCTTGCGCAACCGGCGGATGTGGACGTCGACCGTGCGCAGCTCGATGTCCGAGCCTGTGCCCCACACGCCGTCGAGCAGCTGGCCGCGGCTGAACACCCGGCCTGGGCTTTCCATGAAGAACTTGAGCAGGCGATATTCGGTCGGCCCCAGTTGCAGCGGCTTGCCGCGGCGCTGCACCTTGTGCGCCACCGGATCGAGCTTGAGATCGCCCACCTCGATCGTCTCGCCCGCCAGCGCCGGACGGATGCGCCGCATCACGGCCGCGACCCGGGCGAGCAACTCACGGGGAGAAAAGGGTTTTGTCAGATAGTCATCGGCCCCGGTCTCAAGCCCGCGCACCCGGTCATCCTCGGCCTCGCGCGCGGTGAGCATGATGATCGGGACATGCGAGGTCGCCTTGTCGCGGCGCAGGCGGCGGCACACCTCGATCCCGCTGGTGCCCTCGATCATCCAGTCGAGGATGATGAGATCGGGGGTCTCCTCGGAGGCCAGCACCAGTGCCTCGTCACCGTCGCCGGTGCAGCGGACATTGTAGCCCTCGTTCTGGAAACGGTATTCGAGCAGTTCCGACAGGGCCGGATCATCTTCAACCAGCAGCAGTTTGGCAGCGGACATGCAGGGATGCCTCCTTGTGCCCGGCGAGGGGCGGATGCCCCCCTATGTGTCACTTGCGCGACAGTTTGATGAAACCGGCGGCGAATTCAACTTCGGGAATGGCGTTCGCATAATGTTTCACGTGAAACATCGCCGGATAACCGCCCCGGAGCCCGAAAACGGGGTCTAAGGGGGGTCTAGCGGGGGTCTAGAGGGGGTCTGGCAAGAGGCTGGCGTGGCAGGCGCACAGGTGCCAAAGCAGGGTTTTCCGGCCCGGGCTAGGCCGGTTCTACACCCCGCAAGGCGCCGCAAGCGCGTGCTACGAGCACATCAACTGCGCCCTAACGATCACCTTCGGGCGGGTAGAGACCGGTCGCGGCAAAGTGGACCATCTCGGCCACGTTGGTCGCATGATCGCCGATCCGCTCGATATTGCGGGCCACGAACAGCAGCTGCGCCGCGCTCGAAATGGTCGAGGGGTTCTCGACCATGTAGCTCACCAGATTGCGGAAGATCGAGTTGTAGAAGGCATCCACCTTGGCATCGGTCGCAATCACCTCGCGCGCCAGATCCGGATCGCGCGCGGCATAGGCGGTGAGCACGTCATGCACCATCTCGCCTGCCAGCTCGCCCATGGTCGGCAGCAAGGTCAGCGGCTCGAACCGCGCGCGGCCCTCGATCATGCCGACCCGCTTGGCGATGTTCTTGGAATAGTCGCCGATCCGTTCGAGCACCCCGCCGATCTTGAGCGCCGCGATCACTTCGCGCAGGTCATCCGCCATCGGGGCGCGCAGCGCGATGATCCGCACCGCCAGCTTGTCGACCTCCATTTCGAGCGCATCCATGCGCTTGTCGCGGGCGATCACCTGTTCGGCCAGCGCCTCGTCGCCGCGCACCAGCGCGTCGAGCGATTCGCTGATCGCCACTTCGGCCAGGCCGCCCATTTCCGCGATCAGGCCGCGCAGCCGGGTGATGTCCTCGTCAAATGCCTTGACGGTATGTTCGCCCATCAGCCGTACCTTCCTGTGATATAGTCCTTCGTCCGTTCCTCGATGGGATTGGTGAAGATTTCGGACGTGGGACCATACTCCACCATCTTGCCAAGATGGAAGAAGGCGGTGCGCTGACTGACGCGGGCGGCCTGCTGCATCGAGTGGGTGACGATGACGATGGCATAGCGGCCCGAGAGCTCGTCGATCAGCTCCTCGATCTTGGCCGTGGCGATCGGATCGAGCGCGGATGCCGGCTCGTCCATCAGAATCACTTCCGGATCGACCGCGATCGCGCGGGCGATGCACAGGCGCTGCTGCTGACCGCCCGAAAGCGCGGTGCCCGAATCATCGAGCCGGTCCTTGACCTCGTCCCACAGGCCGGCGCGCGTGAGCGAGCGTTGGACGATCACGTCGAGATCGGCCTTCTTCTCGGCCAGACCGTGGATCTTGGGGCCGTAGGCGATGTTCTCGTAGATCGACTTGGGGAAGGGGTTGGGCTTCTGGAACACCATGCCCACCCGCGCGCGCAGCTGGACAACGTCCATCCGGTCGCCGTGGATATCCTCGCCCTCCAGCTCGATCAGGCCGGTCACCTTGGCCGCAGCGATGGTGTCGTTCATGCGGTTGAAGCAGCGCAGGAAGGTCGACTTGCCGCAGCCCGACGGGCCGATGAAGGCGGTGACATATTTGGGCGAGATGTCGATCGAGACGTGATCGATCGCGGCCTTGTCGCCGTAATAGACGCAGACATCGCGTGCGCGAATCTTCGCGTTCTCGTCGGCCATATTGGGATGGATTACAGTCACCAGCGTTTCTCGAACTTGTTGCGAAGGTAGATGGCAAGGCCGTTCATGGCGAGCAGGAACACCAGCAGCACGATGATAGCGGCCGAAGTGCGCTCGACAAAGCCGCGGTCGATCTCGTCCGACCACAGGAAAATCTGCATCGGCAGCACCGTGGCGGGCGAGGTGAAGCCGTCGGGCGGGGTGGCGACGAAGGCGCGCATGCCGATCAGCAGCAGCGGCGCGGTTTCGCCCAGCGCGCGGGCCATGCCGATGATGGTGCCGGTCAGCATGCCGGGCAGGGCCAGCGGCAGCACGTGGTGGAACACCACCTGCACCGGCGAGGCGCCGATCGCGAGCGCGCCGTCACGGATCGAGGGCGGCACGGCCTTGATCGCGTTGCGGCCCGAAATCACGATCACCGGCATGGTCATCAGCGCCAGCGTCATCCCGCCGATCAGCGGGGCCGAGCGCAGGTTGGGGAACAGGGTCAGGAACACCGCAAGGCCGAGCAGGCCGAAGATGATCGAGGGCACGGCGGCGAGGTTGTTGATCGACACTTCGATGAGATCGGTCCAGCGATTGCGCGGCGCATATTCTTCCAGATAGAGCGCCGAGAGCACCCCGATCGGGAAGGCCAGCGCCAGCGTCACCAGCATCGTCAGGATCGAGCCCTTGAGCGCGCCCCAGATGCCGACCGCCTGCGGGCTGGTGGCGTCCGAGCGGGCAAGGAAGCCCCAGTCCCAGTTCTTCTCGAGCTTGCCTTCCTTCGACAGCCTGGCGGCGAGCGCCTGCATGTCCGGGGCGCCTTCGCCCTCGAGCCCGGCGGCGAGCGCCGAGGTGGCGGGCAGGGCGAAGGTCTGCTTGCGGGTGATCATCGCCGGATCGGCGCTGAGCGCGGCGGCGACATCGCGCCAGGCATCGGGCGAAAGCTGCTCGGCACCATCGGCTCCGAGGGTCTGTTCGCCATAGAATTGCACGATTTCGGGCAGGCCCTGCATCTCCAGCGTCTGGACGGCGCTCGGGGCCGTGAGCGAGGTGGCATCGCCCGAAACGCCGCTCTCGGCAAAGTCGACGGTGAAGGTGAGTTCGGCGCGCTGGAACCCGGCGACGCCATTGATCAGCATGTTGCCAAGCAGGAACACCAGCACCGCGACCGAGAACACCACGGCCGAGAGGCCAAGGCGGCGGAAATTGCGCTCGGCACGGTAACGCTGGGCCAGCCGCTTTTCGAATTCGGGCGTGCGGGTGGGGCCGAGCGGAGCGGCTGCGGGGTTGACGATGTCGCTCATTCGTAGGCCTCGCGGAAACGCTTGACGACGCGCAGGGCGATGAAGTTGAGCGCCAGCGTCACCATGAACAGCACGAAGCCAAGCGCAAAGGCGCTGAGCGTGGCCGGGTGATCGGTGCTCTGCTCGCCGGTCAGCAGCTTGACGATCTGCACGGTGACCGTCGACATCGGCTCAAGCGGGTTGGCGGTGAGATTGGCGGCAGGCGAGGCGGCCATCACCACGATCATCGTCTCCCCGATCGCGCGGCTGACGGCGAGCATGATGCCTGCAACAATGCCCGGCAGCGCCGCGGGGAACAGCACGCGGCGGATGGTTTCCGACTTGGTCGCGCCCATCGCAAGGCTGCCGTCGCGCATCGCGCCGGGGACGGCGGCCATCGAATCGTCGGCCATCGAGGAGACGAAGGGGATGATCATCACCCCCATCACCACGCCCGCGGCGAGCGCGCTTTCGGTCGATGCGCCCGTAATGCCGATCATCACCGCCGCATCGCGGATCGCAGGGGCCACGGTGAGCGCGGCGAAATAGCCATAGACCACGGTCGGCACGCCGGCGAGGATCTCCAGCAGCGGCTTGACCCAGGTGCGCACCCGCGGATCGGCATATTGGGTGAGGTAGATCGCGCTCATCAGACCGAGCGGGATGGCAACGATCATGGCGATGATCGCGCCGATGAAGATCGTGCCCCAGAACAGCGGCACCGCGCCGTAGCGCGTGGGATCGACCGCCTCGGGGCTGACCATCGTGTCCGGCCCCCACTTGGTGCCAAACAGGAACTCGACCGGCGAGACCATGCCGAAGAAGCGCACGGTTTCGAACACGAGGCTCGCGAAGATGCCGAAGGTGGTGAGGATCGCGACCAGCGAGGCGAGCAGCAGGATCGCCATCACGGTGCGCTCGACCCGGGTGCGGGCGCGGAAATCGGGGCGCAGGCGCAGGAAGGCGAGGCCCCCGCAGGCGAGCGCGATCAGCACCGCGACCGCGATGCCGATGATGTTGTAGCGCGTCATCGCCTCGCGGAACGGAGCGACCAGCGCCTGCGCCTCGTCGTTGAACACGCCCGGCGCCGATCCTTGCGCGACGGCGCGGGCTTCACCGATGAAGGAATCGCGCTCGAACCCGAAGGCGGGCAATTCTGCGGCGGCAGGCGAGGCGAGCACGGCCTGGGTCACCAGCTGCGGGGCTATCACCGACCACACGGAGACAAAGGCGATCACCGGCAGCACCACCCACAGGGCGACATACCAGGCGTGGTAGACCGGGCGCGAGACCGGGCGGGCGGCCGGATCGCTGCTCTGGAAGCTCCACGCCTTTGCGCGGCCCGCCAGCCATCCGGCAAGGCCGAGCCCGATGGCAATCAGGAGAAGCATGATCGGCGACATTGAATGAACCTGTTATCCCCGCAGGTGGCGTATCCGGACCAGCACGCCGATAGGGACGCGAAGGCCCCCTTGTCCATGCCATGGCGGGCGCATGTTGAAGAAATAAGACAATACTATGACTGTTGTTCGGTTTCGCTCGGTTTCGTGCTGTCGCCGGGAGTCTCGGTGAGCTTGGAAATGGCCAGATTCTCGGCCTGCGCCAAGGGGATGCGGACCACGACGCGGGTGCCTTTGCCCACGGCGCTGGAAATGTCGAGCCGCCCGCGATGACGCTCCACGATATGCTTGACGATCGCCAGACCCAGCCCCGTGCCGCCCGAAGCGCGGCTGCGGCCCGGATCGGTGCGATAGAATCGGCGGGTGAGGTGGGGAATCTGGTCGGCGGCGATGCCTTCGCCCTCGTCGTTCACCGCAATCCGCGCCTGATCGCCCGGCGCCAGATCGAGCGTCACATGCACCTTGCCCTCGACCGCGCCGTACTTGAGCGCATTGTCGACAAGGTTGCGCACCACCTGTTCGAGCTGGTGATGATCGCCCAGCACAAAGGGCGCCGCCGCCAGATCGAGCGTGATCCGTTCGAAGCGTCCTGGCCCCGCCGCATCGCGCGCGGCGCGCTCCACCAGCGGGGCGAGCGCGATCCGCTCGGTCGGCAGATCGTGCTTTTCCGCCTCGACCCGCGAGAGGCTCATGAGGTCGCTCACCAGCGCCTGCAAGCGGTGCGCCTCGCGCTCGATAATGCCGAGGAATTTCTGCGCGGTGGGCGTTTCGACCTTGCCGTCATCCTCGCGCAGCGTCTCGACATAGCCCAGGATCGCAGCCAGCGGCGTGCGCAATTCGTGGCTGGCATTGGCGACGAAATCGGTGTGCGCCCGGCTGATATCGGCCTCGGCGGTCTGGTTGGTGAGTTCGAGCAGGGCGAGCCGGTCGTCGATCGCGCGGCGGCTGATCTGCCAGATGTCCTGCCGCCGCACCAGCCCGCGCACGATCGCCTCGCCGTTGCGCTCCTCGCCCAGCAGCGCAATCGCCTCGGGCTGGCGCAGCGCGACGCGGACATCCTGCCCGATCATGTGCTGGCCCAGCATCGTCCGCGCCGCCGAATTGGCGAGCGCAATCGTGCTGCGATCGGTGATCAGCAGCGGAGTGGAGAAATTCTCGATCAGATCGCCGATCGCCTCAAGGCTCAGCGGTTGGCGCCGGATCACCGGCGGCGGCTCGGGCGGGCGGCCGGTAATCACCATCAGCGAACCGATCCACACGATCATCACCGCAATTGCGATGACCGCATCAACCCCCAGCAGCAGCATCGCCACAAAGGTGCCCGCTGCCAGGGTAATGCCCGCCACAGGAAGGTTCTGCCCCATGCCCATGGCGCTCGCCTTACAGCCAAGCACCGATGCTGCAAAGCGCGCGCAGCGCCGTGTCACAATCGTGGTTGCAAAGCTGTCAGAAACAAACAGGGCGGCAAGGCCTTAAGCCTGCCGCCCATCGTGTCTCGCATCCGGAAGTTTGGTGACCCCTACGGGAATCGAACCCGTGTTTCAGCCGTGAAAGGGCCGCGTCCTAACCGCTAGACGAAGGGGCCACGTCCGTTGCGAGAGCGCGCATCTAGGGGGGTGAACCGGACCGGTCAAGCCCCGTTTGTGCACCTGCTTGGAAAAATTGCGCACCCGCCGTTTTTCAGTCGGCGAAGGCCGCATCCTCGAGCTGCAATTCGGCTGCGGGACGGCTTCCCCAGTCGTCGATCCGCGCCCGTCCGGCGAGGTGAAAACGCCGCCCATTGCTGCGGTGGAGCAGGGTCTGCGCCATTTCGGTCTCGGCGGCGCGGAAGGCGATCGCCTTGAACGAGCGCCCGTCATTGCCGCTCGCCACGATCCGCAGGTGATCCTTGCCGACAATGTCCGCCTTGACGATCCGCACCGGGCCGACCGCAACCCGCGGCGCGGGCCAGCCCACGCCGTAGGGCCCCGCCGCCTCCAGCGTCTCGACCAGATCGGGGGTGAGCCCGCCCGGCGCAAGCGCAAGATCGAGCAGCATCGCGGCCCCGGCGCGCGCGCGATCGACATCGCGGGCGAGGCGCTCGTCGAGGAACCCGGCGAAATCGGCCAGCCGCCCGCTCTCGATGGTGAGCCCGGCCGCCATGGCATGGCCGCCGCCTGCCACCAGCAGCCCGGCCTCGCGCGCGGCAATGATCGCCGCGCCCAGATCCACCCCGCTGATCGAGCGGCCCGAGCCCTTGCCCTGCGCCTCGTCCAAAGCGATGACGATCGCGGGCTTGCCGGTCTTTTCCTTGATCCGCCCCGCGACGATCCCGATCACGCCGGGGTGCCAGCCATGTCCGGCGAGCACCTGCACCGCCATATTGTGCTGTCCGGCGAGCTGGGCTTCGGCGGCCTCATGCACCTCGGCCTCGATCGCGCGGCGTTCCTCGTTCAATTGCGAGAGCTGCACCGCAATCCCGCGGGCTTCCTCGGCGTCGGTGGTGGTGAGCAGGCGCACGCCCAAAGTCGATTCGCCGATCCGCCCGCCGGCATTGATGCGCGGGCCCAATGCAAAGCCCAGATCGCTGCATTGCGGCGCGCGGGTCAGGCGGCTGGCATCGATCAGCGCCGCCATCCCGATCCGCTCGCGCCGCGCCAGCACCTTCAGCCCCTGCGCCACGAAAGCGCGGTTCAATCCGTGGAGCGCGGCGACATCGGCGACCGTGCCAAGCGCCACCAGATCGAGCAGGCCGATGAGGTCAGGCTCGCGCCGCCCACCGGCAAACCAGCCCTGTTCGCGCAAGTTGCGCACCAGCGCGATTGCGAGCAGGAAGGCGACGCCGACTGCGGCAAGGTGGCCGTGCGCCGCGCCGATATCGCTCTCGTCGAGACGGTTGGGATTGACCAGCGCGGCCGCCACCGGAAGCTCGGGCGAGCACTTGTGGTGATCGACCACGATCACATCCACCCCGGCGGCCTTCGCCATCGCCAGCGCCTCGTGCGCCATCGCCCCGCAATCGACTGTCACGATCAGCTGCGATCCGCTTTCCGCCAGCCGCACCAGCGCCTCGCCCGAGGGGCCATAGCCTTCGAGCAGGCGATCGGGGATGTAATAGCCCGCATTCAGCCCCAGCTGGCGCAGCAGTTCGACCAGCAGCGCCGCACTGGTCGCGCCGTCGACATCATAATCGCCGTAGATCGTCACCCGCTCGCCCGTGGTCACCGCCCGGGCGAGCCGCGCGGCGGCGGTGTCCATGTCCTGAAAGACGGACGGATCGGGCAGGAAATCGCGCAAGGTCGGGCGCGCATGGCGGGCCAGATCATCTTCCGCCACCCCGCGGGTGAGCAGCAGCTGATCGAGGATCGAATGGTCAAGGCCGCGGCTGGCGTCCTCGCCCAGATCCATATTCCCGCCGCGCCAGCGCCACGCCTTGCCCGAAAGCGAGGAGGTAACGCCCAGCACGTGGGCATGGGGAGCAAGCGACAGCGAGGGTGAGGACATGGCGTGCTTGTAGCGCAATCACGGGTGAGCGGCGAGGTGCAGGCGATTGACAATCGACAGGAACGCGGGCCACCCCTTGTTGTCATGGACAACGTTGCCATGGATGACACCCCGCCCGCGCCGCACCTGCTGGTGATCTGGCACAGCCGCACCGGCGCGAGCGAGGCGCTGGCGCGGGCGGCGGCGGATGCGGCGGCGGAGGCATCTCCGGCCACGCGGTTGCTGCGCGCCGATGCGGTGAGCGCGGCCGATCTGCTGGCGGCGGGCGGATACCTGTTTGTCGCCCCGGAAAACCTTGGCAGCCTGTCGGGGCTGATGAAGGAAATGTTCGATCGCACCTATTATGACGTGCTCGGCCGCATCGAGGGGCGGCCCTATGCCACGATCATTGCCGCCGGTTCGGACGGGGCCGGGGCCGAGCGCCAGCTTGACCGGATTGTGACCGGATGGCGCCTACGCCGAATGGCAGACGGACTGATCGTCAATTTCGCCGCCCAGACCCCCGAAGCAATTGCCGCGCCCAAGAGCTTGCCGGACAAGGCGCTGAAAAAATGCCGGGAAATCGGAGGCGCGCTGGCCGAGGGGCAGCAACTCGGCATCTTCTAGGGTATGGCCCTTATCGGGACAGGGAGGCCGTTTGGGGACTCGACGATAGTGGTCAAACACGCCAAGGTCGCCTAACGGTCGCCGCACGGTCAGGTGCGATAAGAGGGGGCCTCGAAGATTTTACCGTCGCCTTACGCTGATGCCGCAGGGCTGCACCTGCTGTTTGCCGCGGGCAAGCGGCCTGCGCGCGCGGACATGCTTGCGTTCCTGTCCCGTCAGCACGCGGTCGCGCTGAGCCATGATCCGGCTGCCGATCCGGCTGCGGGCCTGCTGGTAGCGCAGGGCGAGGGCGAGCATGGGTCAGCGCCCGCCGCAGCCCCCGCCGCATCCGACGCGCAGGCGCAGGTGTGGCTGGAAGTGCTGCGCGAGGGGCTGACCTTCGATCTGCGCGGACTGGCACCCGGGCCGCATGGCGCTGCGCCGGCGACTTCCCACCGCTTCGATTTTCCCGCCAGCTCGTCTCAGGACGCGCTCGAAGTCTTGACCATCACGCCGGGCCCGCACCTTGCCGGGGGCGAGCGCAGCATTCCGGTGCTCAAGGGCATGCTTGGCCTCGCGCGCGATCTGGCCCAGCATTTCGAGGATCTGGTGGCGGTGGTGTGGGAACCTTCGCGCAGCATCATCGGGCGGCGGTTCTTCGAATCCGTCATCACCGCATGGCTCGAAGGCGGGGCCTTCCCCGCGCTCGGCCTCACCGCCTTCGAACAGGTGGAGGACGGCGCGCTGCAAACCCTGGGCCTGTCCTACTGGATCGGGCAGGAATTGCGGATCGAGCCGCCGCTCACGTCGGACAAGGTTGCAGCGACGCGGCTTGGCGTGCGGCTTGTCAACCAACTGGTCATTGTCGGCGGGTTAGAATCGAGCGAGCGGATCATCGCGCCTGACGGAACCAGGCTGGTGATGCGCACGTCGCGCAATGGTGAATTCATTAGGGTGTGGCGGGAATAGACGCTGGTGAAGGGGGATCTGCCATCCGCGCCGTCATTGCTTTCCGGGAGGTCAACCGGCGGGGTGTCGCCGGCTATGATCCTGCGCTCCAACGCCACCACCTGCTGCCGCGCCAGCTGCTGAGCCGTCGCTGCTTCGGCACGATGTTCGAGGCGCTCGGCCGCGAGCGGGTGGGTTTCGACGATTTCCGTGCCAACGGCCTGCTGCTGCCCGCCAGCGAGGAGGCGACCTTGCGCACCGGCATGCCGCTCCATCGCGGGCCGCACCATCGTTATAACGAGATGGTGATCGCGCGGGTCGGCCGGATCGAGGCGCGCTGGGCGCTGGTGCGCAGCCACCATCCCGATATCGCGCTGGAAGAGGCGCTGATGCGCCTGCACCTGCTCCAGACCGCGCTGCGGCGGCAATTGCTGCACGAGCGGCGGCGGGTCCTGCTCAACCGCAAGGACCCGCTCGGCACCGGCTTCGACTTCACCGAGCTCGACGCGATGGCCGAATTGCTCTGGGCGGCGGAGTAGCCTTTACTCGGCGGCCTCGGCGAGCGCGCCCCACGAGGCATAGCCCGAATTGTCCGCCAACCGCGCCTTGGCGGCGTGATATTCGCGCTCGAACCGGGCGACGAGGTCTTCCACCGTGCCGACTTCCTTGATCGGCCCGATGCCCTGACCCGAGCCCCAGATGTCCTTCCACGCCTTGGCCTTGGTGTTGCCGCCGCTGCCGAAGTTCATCTTGCTGGGATCGCTCACCGGCAGATCGTCGGGATCGAGCCCCGCCGCCTCGATCGAGGAGCGCAGGTAATTGCCGTGCACGCCGGTGAAGAGGTTGGTGTAGACGATCCCTTCCGAGGAGCCTTCGACGATACCCTGCTTGTAGCCTTCGGTTGCGTTGGCTTCCCTGGTGGCGATGAAGGCGCTGCCGGCATAGGCGAAATCGGCGCGCAGGGCCTGGGCTGCGAGGATCGAGGCGCCGTGGCCGATCGAGCCCGAGAGCGCGACCAGCCCGTCGAACCACTCGCGGATTTCCTGCATCAGCGCGAAGGGCGACAGCGCGCCGGCGTGCCCGCCCGCGCCGGCGGCCACCGGAATAAGCCCGGTCGCGCCCTTTTCGATCGCCTTCATGGCAAAGCGGTTGTTGATCACGTCGTGCATCGTCACCCCGCCCCAGTTGCGCACGGCGGTGTAGATATCCTCGCGCGCGCCCAGCGAGGTGATGATCATCGGCACCTGCCACTTGGCGCAGGTCGCCATGTCGGCATCGACGCGGTCATTGGTCTTGTGGACGATCTGGTTGACCGCAAAGGGTGCGGCCGGACGATCGGGATGGGCGCGGTTGTGCGCGGCCAGTTCCTCGGTGATCTGGTGGAGCCACTCGTCGAGCTGCGACTGCGGGCGTGCGTTCAATGCCGGGAAGCTGCCGATGATCCCTGCCTTGCACTGTGCAATCACCAGTTCCGGGCCGGAGACGATGAACAGCGGCGATCCGATCAGCGGCAGGCGCAGACGATCGAACGGGGCGGGAAGCGGCATGGGTTTCTCCTCAAAACGTATTCGGCTTGAACCGGTGTCTCTAGCGTCGGTTCCCCACCTGCCAAGCGCGTTTTTGCGAGCATGGTGACCCCCTCGGCGCGGGGGGAGGGACTTTCCTTCACCCCAGCAGATGTTCGATCCTGTAGAACCGCGCCGCAGTCCCTGCATAGAGCGCGGCTTTCTCGTCCGCACTGGCGCCTGCGGTGATGCGCTTCAAGGCGTTCCACAGCACCGGATAGGTCGCGCCCCAGCGGTCGACCGGATAATTGCTCTCGAACATCGCGCGGTCCGGCCCGAAGGCTTCGATGCAGGTTTCGATATAGGGACGCCACAGCCGTGCCAGCTCTTCCGAGCCGACCCCTGCGGCAGGCCCTTCCTCTGGCATGGCGCAATTGTGCATCGCCAGCCCGCCCAATTTGACCACCACGTTCTCGCACTTGCCCAGTTCGAGGATCGCCGCGCGCCAGACGGGGAAGCGTTCCTCCAGCCGCCCGGCATAGCTCGCGCTGCCCAGCGGGGTGCCGCAGTGATCGAGACAGATCGGCGTATCGGGAAAGGCCCGCGCCAGATCGATCACATCACCGATCTGCGGTTCGAGGATCCACGCATCGAAGCTGAGCCCGCGCTTGCCGAGTTCGGCAAAGCCGGCGCGGAAGGTGGCATCGCGGTAAAGCTCCGGGGGCGCATGGAACGGCGGGCCGAGCACGTCCGCGTCGGCATCCCACGCCCCCTGATGACGGATACCCTTGAAGCGCTCGGGCGCGGCGGCGAGCAGTCGGTCAAGCACCGCGCCCGCGCCGCTGCCCAGCATCAGGTTGGCATGGCCGACAATCCCGGCACAGGCGCGCAAGGGCCCGTAAAGCCCGCTCGCCGATTGCGCCGCGACGCCGTTGACATATTCGACCTCGCCCACCGGCTTCAGCGCATCGCCATAGGCGCCGTTGTAGAAAGCGCCGCACTCCATGAAGACCGTGGCGATGATTTTGTGCCCGCTGGTGACATCGGCGTGCAGGTGATCGAAGGTGTAATAGGCCGCCGGAACCAGCGCCTCGATGAAGCGGTGACGCGGCTCGGGGAACATCGGCATGAGCGGGCGCAGATCCCACAGGTGGTGATGCGGATCGATGATAGGCAGATCGGGTTCGATGATGGCTTCGGTCATGGCAAAATCCCCTCGTCTCGCATCGGGGTGTAATCGCAGCCGCGCGGCGCGTCATCGTCAATTTGGGTAAGGGCTCCGATGGCGGTCCGGAGCCAGGCGTTGATCAAGGATTAAGCCGCTCAGAGAGAATATTTCTCTCATGATAACAATGCATGAGAGGAAGGCGTGCGATGATGATGTGGTCGCGTAGATTGTCCCTTCTGCTTGGCGCCGCGATGTGTGCCGCAGGCGGCGCGGCGGCGGCCGAAACCGCGCGCGCGGCGCTTGACCGGCCAGTGAGCGAGGCCGAATTGCGCGAGTTGGCGGCGGCCTATTCCCGCGGCGATCTTGGCTCGGGCCGGTGCGACTGGGTCCATCCGGTCAGCGGCGGGCCGACCCGCATCCCGTGCGAGGTGGTGCCGCTTCCGGTACTGGGGAAGCTCGCCGACAATATGATGAACAAGCACGCCCAACTCGAACTCGGTAAGCGGCTCGAGGAAGGGCGCGGGGTTGCGAAGGATGTCGAGCAGGCGCGGCGCTATTACCGCATGGCGGCACGGGATTCGCAGCGCGGCGCGCCGGTCAACGTCGAAGGCATCGCGAGCTTCGTGGTATCGGGCATCGGCGGACACACGATCTACACCCGCTTGCGCGGGGTCGGCCTGCCCGAAGCGCAGGAACGGCTGCGCAAGCTCGCCGCGCGCGACTGATCGCGGGCGAGGGGGAACGTACCTGCCGAAGCGCGCATCAATCCTTGCGTTGACCGTGCTCGGCGCGGCGGGAACTATGCTCTGCGCCTGCGCGGTTCCGGCGGAATATATGGGCATTGCCACGCGCGCACCGGTGCCGGCTGCCGAGCGCGCGCTGATCGAGGCTTCGCTCGCGCAAGAGACTGACCCTGCCACTGCCTGTCCCTGGCTTGGCAAGGGCGGGGAGCTGGTCACCGCGCCGTGTCCCCTGCTTCCCGCCTCGCAGTTGGCGGGCCTCGCCTGGGCCGGAAACAAGCCCGCCGCGCTCGAACTCGGCATCCGCTTCGAAGAGGGGCGCGGGCTGGCGCGCGATGTCGAAAAGGCGCGCAAGCTCTACCGGATCGCGGCGCTCTCCACCGGAGGGCTCAGCTGGATCTATTCGCCCGGCGTCGGCGACGCACCCGGGCAGCTCTTGCCGCTCTACGCACCTGACGACCCCGGCCTTGCCGAAGCCATCAAGCGGCTGGCGGCGCTGGAGCCTGCCGCGCCCAAAAGGCCGGACTGACCGCCCGCGTTACTGCGCCGGCTTGGGCTTCAGGTAGCGATCGAACCACTCGACCGTGCGCTTCAGCGAATCCAGCTGGTTTTCGCGCTTGCGGAAGCCGTGGCCTTCGGCCGGGTAGAACACCGTCTCGACCGTCCGGCCCTTGGCCTTGAGGATATCCTCCACCTCCTGCGCCTGACCGCGCGGTACGCGGATGTCGTTTTCGCCCTGCAGGCTCAAGAGCGGGGCCTTGGCATTGGCGATATAGGTCAGCGGCGAGGCGCGGTCATAGCCGGCCGGATTGGCCTCGGGCGTGCCCATCAGGCTGCGCAGATAGGCTTTGAGCACCTCGTCCATGTCGCGGTACATGGTCCGCCAGTTGATGATGCCGAACCATTGCACCCCGGCGGCAAATTCATCCGGTGCCTTGCCGATCGCCATCAGCGTCATGAACCCGCCATAGGAGCCGCCGAAGATCCCGACGCGGCTGGGGTCGACATAGCCGCTGGCGACAAGGAAGCGCTTGGCCTCGATCACGTCCTTGAGATCGCCGCCGCCCAGATCATCGTAATTGGCGGCCTGGAACGCCTTGCCATAGCCGGTCGAGCCGCGGAAATTGGGGGCGATGATGATATAGCCCCGGCTGGCAAGCGCGGCAGCGGTGTCGTCGAAATAATCGTCGGCCTTGCCGGTTGGCCCGCCATGGGGGAGGACGATCGCGGGGTTGGAGCCATCGCGCCTGAGATTGGCCGGCATGGTCACCAGCGCGCTGATGCGGGTGCCGTCAAAGCTGGTGTAGGTCACCATCTGCGACGTGGCGAGCGCCTCGGGCCGCATGCTGGCGAGCGCGAGGCGGGTGATAGGGGTGACGGTGTCGCCCGCCAGATCGTAGCGGTTGAGCTCGCCCGTCACATTGGCGGCCATGTTGATCACAAGCAGCGATTTGCCATCGGGCGAGCGCGGATCGGCGCCCGAGGCGAAGTTCAGCCCCTTGGGCAGCTTGAGCGGGGTTTCGGCAAGCGTGGCGACATCGACCTTGACCAGCGTGGTGCGCAGATCATCGCTGCTTTCCACCAGCAACGCCTTGCCATCCCGGGTGAAGCGCAGCGCGGACTGGTCCCACACGATCGGCTTGAGCCAGGTCCATTCCTTGCTCGCCAGCTTGTAGAGCCCGGCATGCGGGCGGCCGGTATCGACATCGGTGGTGACCGCCAGCCATGCCCCGTCCGGGCTGATATCGGCGAGCGAATAGATCGTCCCTTCGGCCCCGAGCACCTTTTCGGCCTTGCCGGTGGCGACATCGACGCGCCAGATTTCGGTCATGGTGGAATCGATCTTGTCGCGGTTGGCATAGATAGTCCTGCCGCCATCGGCCCAAACGCGCGGCGACCAGGCGAAGGCGGGATCGGTCTCGGCGGTCAGCACGCGCACCCTGCCATCGGGTGAGAGCACCGCGAGGTTCGCCTGGGCTTCGCTCTTCTTCTTGACCGCAAGGGCGATCAGCCCCTCCGCGCCGCCCGGTACCAATCCGGTTTCGCTGAGATCAGGCGTGTCGGTGACCCGCTCGACCGCCCCGCCGCCGGTGGGCACGCGGTAGATGTCGAAATATTCGTCCCCGCCATTGTCCTGCCGGAAATAGAGCCATTTGCCGTCGCGCGAGGCGGCAAGGCCTCCTTGCGCATCGTCCGACTGGGTCATCTGCAGCGGCCAGCTGCCATGGGCGTCGGTGCGCCAGATGTTGAAGCGGCCGGTGAGGTTGGTGGAGATGAAGACGTGCTTGCCGTCCGCGCTCCAGGTGACGCCGCCGACGCTGCGCGAATTGCCGATATCCTCCAGCGGCACGGCCCGCGCTTCGGGGTTGACCGGGGATTCGAGCGTCCGGGGATCGGTCACCGGTCGTTCCGGCGTGGCAATCTGCGCGGCAAGCGGCGAAGCGCTCGCCAGCAGGAGCGTGACAATCATCGAACGCATTTCGGTCCCCCCAATGGCACGCGCGCTCCCTCGCGCGCAGAGACATCATATCACCGCGCAGCCGCCGTTGCAGGGGGGAAATGCACGAGGGTGCGGTCAGCCTGCGGAGGCAGCGACCGCGACATTGGCTGCCGACAGCACCGCGCGCACGCTGGCGGTGGCGACGTCCTCGTCGATCCCGCAGCCCCAGACCGTGCGGCCATCGGCGGCGCGACATTCGAGATAGGCGGCCGCGCGCGCATCCGTGCCCTGGCCCAGCGCGTGTTCGGTGTAATCGACCACCTCGAGTTCGACCCCGAAGGCTTCGCGCAAGGTGCCCATCACCGAGGAGATGAGGCCATTGCCGCGGCCCGAGACGCTCTGTTCCTGACCCTGCACCGCAATCGTGCCGGCAAAGATGCGCGTGCCGTCCGATGCGCGGCTTTCCTCGTAGCGCACCAGCTGGAAGTGCTTGGGATAGGTCTTGACGTGATAGGCGGCCTTGAAGGCTTCCCAGATATCGCCGGCGTTGAGTTCGCGGCCCAATTCATCGGCCATGACCTGCACATGGCGCGAGAAATCGGCCTGCATCCTCTTGGGCAGCTTGAGGCCCTGGTCCTTCTCCAGCACCCAGGCGAAACCGCCCTTGCCGGACTGCGAATTGACGCGGATCACCGCCTCGTAATTGCGCCCGAGATCGGCCGGATCGATCGGGAGATAGGGCACGCGCCAGGCCTCGTCGTTCTGCGTCTCGCGCGCCTCGAAGCCCTTCTTGATCGCGTCCTGATGGCTGCCGGAAAAGGCGGTGTAGACCAGCTCGCCGCCATAGGGGTGGCGCTGGTGGACGGGGATGTCGTTGCAATATTCCACCGTCTCGATCACCCGGTCGATATCGGAGAAATCGAGCTCCGGATCGACGCCTTGGGTGTAGAGATTGAGCGCCATGGTCACGAGGCAGCAATTGCCGGTGCGCTCGCCATTGCCGAACAGGCAGCCCTCGACCCGGTCCGCGCCCGCCATCAGGCCCAGCTCTGCCGCGGCCACGCCGGTGCCGCGGTCGTTGTGGGTGTGCAAGCTGATCACCGCGCTCTGCCGGTTCGGCAGGTGGCGGGTGAAATATTCGATCTGGTCGGCGTAGATATTGGGCGTTGCCGCCTCGACCGTCGCGGGCAGGTTGAGGATGATCGGATGTTCGGGCGTGGGGGCGAGCACCTCCATCACCGCCGCGCAGACCTCGATCGAGAAATCGAGTTCGGCCGTGGAGAAGGTTTCCGGCGAATACTGGAAGTGCCAGTCGGTATCGGGGCGCTTGGCAGCCTCGTCGCGCATCACCTTGGCCCCGGCGACGGCAATCGCCTTGACCTCGTCCTTGCTCATGCGGAACACGATGTCGCGCCATGCGGGCGAGACGGCATTGTAGAGGTGGACGATCGCCGCGCGCGCGCCTGCCAGACTGTCGAAGCTGGTGCGGATCAGATCCTCGCGGCTTTGGGTCAGAACCTGCACGGTGACGTCGTCGGGAATGTCGCCCGAGCGCACCAGGCCGGAGATGAAATCGAACTCGGTTGCGCCCGCGCTGGGGAAGCCGACCTCGATTTCCTTGACCCCGATTTCGATCAGCAGGTCGAAAAAGCGGCGCTTCTTCACCGCGTCCATCGGATCGATGATTGACTGGTTGCCGTCGCGCAGATCGGTGGAGAGCCAGCGCGGCGCCTTTTCGATCAGGCGGCTGGGCCATTGGCGGTCGGGCAGGTTGATCTGGCCGAAGGGACGATACTTGGCGGAAGGATGCTTGAGCATGGGCATGGGAAAGTGGCTCGTCGCGGAAATGGGAATGGGAAGCTGCGGCAGGTTACCCTTGGGAGCGGTGCCGCGCTGACCTTTGCGCGCGGCGGCCTACGCCCAAGGGCGCATAAGTCGAAGCAGCGAAAGTCCGATCCGCGTCATGGTGTGCAGTCTTTGCCGATTATGCCGGGGCGCGCAAGCAGGGATTGTCCGCGAGAGGTGCGCCTATCCGCAGCGTGCGTCGCGGATGATGTTCTGCGCATCGAGCATCAGGCTGAGGCGCGGATTGGTGGGATCGGGATTGACGAAGCCGCCGGTGCCATAGGGCACGAAGCGCAGGTTCTCGGTGCGCCCGAGGGTCTGGGCGATCGCCGCGCGGGTGGGCTGATCGGCGGGCTTGCCGATGAAGGGGCCCATCAGGTTCGCGCCGCAGGTCTGCGAGGCGGGATCGGTCAGCGTGCCTTCGGCAAAGGCACCGGGCGCTGCGCCGGGCAGGGGCTGGGCGATCTGCGGCGTCGCCGTGGCGAGCGGTGCGGGCGTGGCAGCGGCGTTCTGGTTGATCCGCTGGGCAAAGCTGTCGGCGCTGTTCGCCGCCGGATCGGGTTCACTCCCGCAGCCCGCGAGCGACAGGGCGGCGAGCATCAGGGGCAGGGCAGCAGCGAGGCGGTTGGTCATGATCTTTGTCCGTGAATGGGCCTGCATCATCTCAAGCGACCGGAAAATTGCAACATCATGACAAGTCATGCGGCAGGGCGTGTGCGCAGCCGTTCGCCGGTGAGCTGGCTGGTGGCGGTCACCCCCATCAGCCGCATGCCGCGCTCGATCTCGTCCTTGAGAATGCCGAGCGCGCGTTCGACCCCGTCCTGTCCGGCCGCCGCCAGCGCATAGAGATAGAGCCGCCCGCCCGAGGCCGCGGTTGCGCCCGAGCACAGGGCTTTGAGGACATGGGTGCCGCGCCGCACCCCGCCATCGCAGATGATCTCGATCTTGCCGCCGACCGCATCGACAATCTCGGGCAGCTGGTCGAAGGGCGCGCGGCTGCCATCCAGCTGCCGCCCGCCGTGGTTGGAAATCATGATCGCATCGGCCCCGATATCGACCGCGCGGCGCGCGTCGGCGGCGCTCATCACGCCCTTCAGCACGAAGGTGCCGCCCCATTGCTGGCGGATCGCGGCGGCTGTGTCCCACGTCATCGAGGTATCGAGCATGGTGTTGAAATAGTCCGCGATGCTCACCGCCTTGCTCGAACCCTCGGTCACGTGGGTGTCGAGATTAGGCAGGCGGAATTTCTCTCGCAGCACATAGTCGAGCGTCCAGCGCGGGCGGGTGGCGTAGCTGATGATGCTGGCGGGCGTGAAGCGCGGCGGGGTGGTGAAGCCGCTCCGCAGGCAGCGTTCGCGCTTGCCCGAAACGATGGTGTCGACCGTCAGCGCGAGGGCATCGAACTTGGCCGCCTGACAGCGCTCGATCATGTGGGTGTTGAGCCCGGCGTCCTTGTGGACATAGAGCTGGAACAGCTTGGGCCCGCTGGTCAGCGCGGCGATCTCCTCGATCGAGCGGGTCGCAAGGCTGGAGATGCCGAACCACAGCCCGAACTTTTCCGCCGCCCTGGCGACCGCCGTCTCACCCTGCCAGTGGAAGGCGCGCTGAACCGCGGTGGGCGAGAGCATCAGGGGGAGGGCGGATTTGCGCCCGAGGATGGTGCAGGAGGTGTCGATTGTCTCGACCCCCGCGAGCACATCGGGCACCAGATCGACCCCCGCAAAGGCGGCGGTGTTGCCCGCCTTGGTCAGCTCGTCATCGGCCGCCCCGTCGATATAGTCGAACACGGGGAAGGGCAGGCGGGCTTTGGCCAGCCGGCGGAAATCATCGATATTGTGGCAATCGGACAGGCGCATCGTGGAGAC
>Ga0315900_10001580_pt1 | contig 36256 bp, 27 predicted proteins | sample LakEriMetagenome_FD_203521 | JGI IMG/M metagenome (GOLD analysis project Ga0315900, IMG submission 203521) | Freshwater fungal communities from buoy surface, Lake Erie, Ohio, United States - Buoy 12 MA114 | ecosystem: Environmental > Aquatic > Freshwater > Lake > Lake biofilm | place: USA: Lake...
TGGTTTGGTGTCGCAACAAAACTTAATCGTTGGTCACCACACTTTTTTGTGTCTGCGGTTAGGTCGATACGTTTTGTGAGGTCTGTGATGGTTAGTGAGTTTGTCGAAGTATTGGGTCTACCAAGTTTAGTGAGGTCAATACGATGCTTATTAATTTGATTTTGTAATTGTCGCCACGAAATGAAATGTAAATTTGTCTGAAAATTAAACTTTGGTGTCGACGTTAAGTTTTCGGTTCTCGTCAACCGCTTGGGTATAACTAGTTTATATGTTTAGTTTTTCTAAACATAATATACCAAATATAGGAACTATGTTTAGTTTTTTATAAACCAACTTTAAAAATATTTATAAGAAAATAATCATTGTAATAACAATCTATAACACAACCAAAAAATAAGTAAGTAAATAAATGATAGGTGATTTACTGTTAGTTTTTTTAACGATGATATCAAAGAGTTTAATCATTAATTAATACCTCTTTGCTTTTTAATATTCTCGTACGCTTCTTGGATTTTTTGGAATTTTTCTTGAGCACCTTTTTGATATTCATCACCCATAGCCGCTACTTTATCAGGGTGATAACGAATAGCCATTTGTCGGTAAGCTTTTTTAATTTCTTCTTCCGTTGCAGTACTTTCAATACCTAATACTTTGTAATCAGAGTTTGTATCTCTGTAAAACATGTTTTTTAAACTCTCAAAATCGCTTTGAGGTACGCCCATTAAATTAGCAATACGTTGTATCACTTGTATCTCCACATCCGATACGTGTCCATCAGCTTTAGCAATACCAAATAAATAATGTAATAATTGAATACGGACCTCCACCTGAGTACGTAATTTAATATCGTTACAAATTTGCTCTAAAGGAATTTCACCACCGTTTACATAATGCTTTAAGTTTTGCAAATGTGCTACCGAAAAATTAGGGCCAAATTGTTGTGAGAAAAATGATTTTACATAGTCTAATTCAGCTTTAATCACTTTGCCGTCGGCGCGCATGACCGATGCTGATAAAGCAATGAGCATGTTTGCAAAATCGCTACTTCCTGAACCTGAATGTTGTTTGTAATAATTAAACACATCTTCAGTACTTCCGCCTTTAACTTTAACCGAAGCAAAATTGTCGATAAATGAACCAACTAAAAAACCTAGAAATGCGGCTAAAAAATTTCTTCCTAATAAGAAGAATCCAATAACAGCGCCAATAAACTTAAACAATGTGTATTATTTTTAAATGTGAATAAGGTGCAAATATACGATTTAGCTTTATTTTTTTTGAATTAAATTTTTGTTAGTTCGTCATTGCGAGGATTACGCCTTGGCGTGAGACGAGGCAATCTCATATGAAATCTTTGAATAACTGTGTGTGAGATTGCTTCTCACGCTAATGCGTGATCGCAATGACACTATACCTGCGCATTTTTCATTTGCATAAACATCTCATTAAACCTTACACGAACAGTTTCGATAAAGGCTTCATTGATTAGTTTTTTGACACCATCAACTGATTTAACGTCTTCGGTAAAAAATTTAAAAGCTTGTTCCATCGGACCAGCTTCAAATTTCACAATAAATTTATCATTCATCTGAAATATAGAAATACTCATAGATGGATGTGGAATAGAATCAATAATGCGCATATATTTATTTTTGGAAAGCTTTTTTAAAATCTAACATGTTTTTTATAACACCAGCTGGCGATGTGTTTCTATCGCCATCTTCATGTATACGGCCTAAAATAGCATGAGCAATGGCCACAAAATGATGCTTGCCAGCTCTTTTTAAAGCTTCTTCGGCTTTATCATCGCCATTTATAAAATTTGCGCAGGCTGCCCAATCGTATGCTTTTATATCAATTAAAAATTTAAAGGCTTTACTGTCTTCCCAAATAGCATTTACAAAAGCTGCTAATTCAAAATGTTTGCCTTCAATTAAGTATTTAAAGGCGTTTTTGTCATCTCTAATAGCATCTAACGTAGCGACTAGTTCTCTATAATCATTATCGATTAACCAGTTAAATGCTTGTATGTCACCATGAATATGTTTGCCAAACTGTTCAAGTGCTAAAGTAGAATAATGTTTCATTGTAGAAGTATAATGCAAATACCAGCATAAAGTTAAATAAAAGTTTTATCAAATTGTGTTTTTGTAAACCTATCTTTTGGTTAAAAAGCGTTAATGAATTTTTGCTTTTAAAATAATAGTTATATTTTTCAACTATTTTATAATTAAACTGTTCTATATGTCTACTAATACTAATTACGCGAAATTGCCAATTGGAACAAAAGCCTTAATTCTTTCAAAGCTTTATTATAGTGTATTGAGTAAAAGTTTAGAAAGTTTGGATGTGGAGCGTTATTATTCAATTTTATTTTTTTTAAACGAAAATAATGGTTGCAACCAACAATGTATATGCAATAATTTAGCCATTGATAAAACGGCTATGGTTAAAGTCATTGATCATTTAATTAAAGTTGGTTTTGTGGATAGAAATGTAAATCCTGATGATAGACGCGAGCATTTTATTGTGTTAACTAAAAAAGGGCTTAAACAAACTGCCGAAATAGTAAAAGCTTTTGAAGATATTGATAAAGAAATATTTTCGTCAATATCGAAAGAACAGCAAATGATTTTTAATAAAGTCATATGTCAGTTGTCCTCTAAATTAAAAGAATTGCCAGCAAACGATTTGTTTTTTAATTATAAGCAAACAGCTCGTAAAAAGAAATCAATAGCATCAGATAAAATATAAAACATTAAATAAATAAAGATGAAAAAAATACCTAATTGGATTATTATTGTGGTTGTTATTGCTTTAGTAGTAGCATCTAAATTTATTTTCTTTGCACCAAAAGAAGATGCAGCTGCTGCGGCTAAAGCAAAGCCTAAAGGACCAGTAGCAGTTAATTACTATGTTGTTAAAGCTACAGCCTTTAGTAACGACGTGTTTTCAACAGGTAAAATAGGAGCCTTAAATCAAATAGATATTTTACCTGAAGTAGGAGGGAAGGTAACCGCCATTTATTTTAAAGAAGGCGAAACCGTTAATAAAGGAAGTGTGTTAGTGAAATTGAACGACGCTGATTTGCAAGCACAATTATTGAAATCAAAAACACAAATTGCATTGTCAGAACAAAAGTTAGAAAGATTAAGGAAATTAATTTCTATTAATGGCATCAGTAAAGAAGAATTAGATATACAAGAAAACGAATTAAATTCTTTAAAGGCCGATCAGGCTTATATTTTAGCGCAATTAGCCAAAACAACTATAGTAGCTCCCTTTACGGGCGTTATTGGTTTAAAAAATATTAGCGAAGGTTCGTTTGTGAGTTTGAATACACCAATAGTTTCTTTAGTTCAAACAAAACCTTTGTATGTGGAATTTTCTGTTCCTGAAAAATATAGCAACTTATTTAATAAAGGTATCGCCGTTAAATTCTCGAATGATCATATGAAAGAAGCTCAAACTGCTACTATTTATGCTATTGAACCGCGCGTAGATGAGTTAACCAAAACCATTAAAGCGCGTGCAACCTATAATGGTAGCGAGCATTTTTATCCAGGAAGTTTTGTGAAAGTATTTGCAAATTTGGGCGAAACACAAAATGCCTTAATGATACCGACTCAATGTGTGATTCCAACTTTAAAAGGACAAAAAGTATTTATTTCTAAAAACGGAATCGCTACTGAAGTCATGGTTACTATTGGTGTGCGTACCGATGATAAAATTCAAATTATAGATGGAATCAATGCAGGCGATACAGTTATTACAACTGGGTTATTGTCAATTAAAAAAGAGTCTCCATTAAAATTATTAAAATCAGTTAACTAATATGGATTTAGCAGAATTAAGCGTTAAGCGGCCGGTATTAGTCACGGTATTTTCAATTATCATTATTTTATTTGGATTAATTGGGTTTAACTATTTAGGAGTTCGCGAGTTCCCTTCGGTTGATCCACCAGTTATTACAGTTCGTACAAGTTACACGGGAGCAAATGCAGATGTCATTCAATCACAAATTACAGAGCCTTTAGAGAAAGCTATTAATGGTATTGATGGAATTAGAACTTTATCATCAGCCTCTAATCAAGGTTCTAGTATCATTACAGTTGAATTTAATTTAAGCTCCAATTTAGAAGCCGCTGCTAATGACGTGCGCGATAAAGTTTCGCAAGCCGTTAAACAATTGCCTCAGGATATTGATGCACCGCCAGTAGTATCAAAAGCGGACGCGAACTCTGACCCAATTATCTCGATGACATTGGTAAGTGATACTCGGTCCTTGTTAGAAGTAAGTGATTATGCTGAGAATGTATTAGCGCAAAATTTTCAAACCATTTCAGGTGTAAGTGCGGTTCAAATTTGGGGGCAACGTCGTTATTGCATGCGTATCCGTTTAAAACCAGATAGATTAGCATCCTACAACTTAACGCCTTTAGATGTAAAGCAAGCGTTAGATAGAGAGAATGTAGATTTACCTTCTGGTAAAATTGAAGGTAACGCAACTGAGTTAACCGTTAATACAATTGGAAGATTATCTACTGTAACTGAATTTGAAACGATGATTGTGAAAGAAAGCGATAATAATATTGTTCGCTTACGTGATGTGGCTAAAGTTGAATTAGGTGCAGAGAATGAAGAAACTATTTTAAAAGAATCTGGCACACCAATGGTTGGTATGGCTTTGGTGCCATTGCCAGGCGCTAATTATATTGATATAGCGGATGAGTTTTATAAACGTTATGACGTTCTAAAAAAAGAATTACCTAAAGATTATACTATTAATATTGCTTTAGATAACACACGATTCATTAAAAAATCAATTACCGAAGTTGGTGAAACATTAATTATTGCATTGCTTTTAGTAATACTAATTATCTATTTGTTTTTTAGAGATTGGTTAATTGCTTTCCGTCCTTTAATAGATATTCCCGTATCATTAATCGGTGCATTTTTTATCATGTACATGATGGATTATTCAATTAACGTACTAACGCTTTTAGCGATTGTATTAGCAACGGGTTTAGTAGTAGATGATGGTATTGTTGTGACTGAAAATATCTTTAAGAAATTAGAAAAAGGCTTGTCTCCAAAAGAGGCTGCTATTCAAGGTACGCGCGAAATTTACACAGCCGTTATTGTAACCTCTTTAACTTTAGCAGCTGTATTTATGCCAGTTATTTTCTTAGAAGGCTTTGTAGGTCGTTTGTTTAGAGAGTTTGGAGTAGTGATTGCTGGCGCGGTTTTAATTTCAGCATTTGTATCATTAACCTTAACACCTATGTTAAACGCTAAGTTGGTTCGTAAAGATCATAACAAACGCAGTAGATTTTATGTATGGTCAGAACCATTTTTTGTAGGATTAGATAATTGGTTTAAAAATTCAGTCACCAACTTTTTACAAAAAAGAGCATGGGCTTTGGTTATTTGGTTCGCATCAATATTTACCATCGTTCTTTTTTGGACGTCTTTAAAATCAGAATTATCTCCTTTAGAAGACAGAAACTGGCTACGTATGTTAGTAACGATGCCAGAGGGAACTTCCTTTGAAGCAACAGATGCTACCATGGATAAAATATCAACCTTTGTAGGTGATTCAGTAGATGAGAAAGCTGTTTGTTTAACTGTTACTGCTCCAGGCTTTGCTGGTTCAGGTGCAGTGAATACAGGTTTTGTGAGATTAGCCTTAACGCAATCAGAAGATAGAAAACGTTCGCAGAATGAAATTGCGAATTATATTACTAAAAACTTAGCGCAGTTTCCTGAAGGAAAAATATTTGTGATTCAAGAGCAATCCATTTCTTCGGGTGGTGGACCAAAAGGCGCTTTGCCGGTTCAATTTGTATTGCAAAATAACGACTTCGCTAAAATTAGAGAGAAGTTGCCGAAGTTTTTAGAATTGGCAAATAAAAATCCAGTCTTTCAAGGTGTTGATGTGAATTTGAAATTTAATAAACCTGAATTAATTATTGAAATCAATAGAGATAAAGCGAAGACAATGGGAGTTAGTATTGCTGATGTGGCTCAAACTATTCAATTAGCATTAAGCGGACAACGTTTCGGATATTACATTAAAGGTGATAAACAATATCAAGTCGTTGGCCAGGTTAACAGAGAAAATCGTGACGATCCAAATGATATTAAGGATTTGTTTGTTAAGAATAGTAAAGGAGAAATGATTCAATTGGATAATATTATTTCTGTAGTTGAAAGAAGTAGCCCACCGCAATTGTATCATTACAATCGTTTTCAATCGGCCACCATTCAAGCAGGTTTAGCACCTGGAAAAACCATTGGAGATGGAATAGAGGAGATGAATAAAATCTCTAAACAAATTTTGGATGATAGTTTTAAAACCTCTTTAACAGGAGCATCGAGAGATTTTGCAGAAAGTTCGTCTAATATTTTATTTGCATTTTTATTATCTATTGTATTAGTTTACTTATTATTAGCAGCTCAGTTCGAAAGTTTTGTAGAGCCTTTTATTATTATCTTTTTCACCGTGCCAATGGCTTTAGCTGGTGCCTTATTTGGACTTTGGTACTTTAATGAAACGTTGAATATTTTTAGTGAAATTGGTTTAATTATGTTAGTTGGCTTGGTGACTAAAAATGGTATTCTAATTATTGAATTTACAAATCAGCTAAGGAAACAAGGAATGAATGCAAAGGAAGCACTAATAGAAGCTTCTACAGCTCGTTTACGTCCTATTTTAATGACAAGTTTAGCAACCATGTTAGGAGCCTTGCCAATTGCCATGGCTTTGGGTGCAGGTTCTGAAAGTAGAATGGGAATGGGTATTGTTATTATCGGTGGATTATTAGTGTCTACATTATTAACGATATATGTTGTTCCAGCTATTTATTCATATTTAGTAAAAGATAAAAAACATGATAAAGATGTTGCATAAAATTATAGTTCTGTTAGTTGGATTAAGTTCGGGATTGTATGCTCAATCAATTTTAACCATTGAGGAAGCTATTAAAACTGGCTTAGAAAAAAACTATTCTGTTTTGATGGTGAAAAATGAACAAGAAATCGCCAAGCTTCAAAATAATTTTGGTAATGCTGGTATGTCGCCAACAGTAAGTGTTAATGCTAATTTTAATTTAGCTAATATAAATTCGTATCAAGAATTTATTTCGGGTGTTATTCAGGAAAGAAACGGCGCGCAATCTAATAATGTTGGTGCATCTGTAAATGTAGGCTGGATGATATTTGATGGATTAAAAATGTTTGCTGTTAAAAAAAGACTAAGCTTAAACGAACAGCTAACAACTATCGAATTAAAACAACAAATGGAAAATACAGTGTATGAAATTGTTTCGGCTTATTATTCGATAGTCAAAACAAACGAATTAGTAAAAGCTGCTAAACAAAACTTGAGTATTTATGAAGAGAGAAAAAAAATAGCAAAGCTTAAATACGAAATAGGTTCTGATTCGAAAGTAGATGTATTGTTATCTCAATCAAATGAGAATAAAGCAAAGAGCGCTATTGTGCAATTAGAATTGCAACTGCTAAATGCTAAAACCAAATTAAATACTTTATTAAATAAACCCGTAGATACTGATTTTAAAACGACTGATTCTATTATTGTGAATTATAATCCAAATATTGATGAGTTAAAAAAGGAAGTAACTAAATCAAATTCTTCTATTTTGATGTCTAAGCAAAGTGAGTTAATGATTCAACAAAGCATTAAAGAAGCTCGTTCGGCAAACTTACCCTTTGTTCAATTAAATAGCGCCTACAATTTTACACGTTCTCAAAGTCAAGCTGGTTTTGTGTTTTTAAATCGACAAGCGGGTTTGAATGCAGGACTTACAGCTGGCTGGACTATTTTTAATGGAACAAAAAACAGTAAGTTAGTAAAGGAAAGAAATATCTTGTTTTTGAATCAAAAATACATGACCGAGCAAACTCAACTGCAAGTTGATGGGCAGGTTTATAACAGTTATAAAACATACGAGTTAAACAAAACAATAGTTGAGTTAGAAAAACAAAACTTAATAGATTCTAAAGAAGTATTAGATGTATCTATTGAACGTTATAAAGTGGGAAAGGCTAATCTATTAGAAACGATAGAAACTCAAAAGAATTTGGAAGACGCTCAAGTAAGATATATTGAGGCTTTATATGCGATTAAATTGGCAGAAACAGATTTATTAAGAGTGAATGGGAGTTTGGTGAAGTAAAGATTACATCTTCATAAAGCGCATTTGAACAACGCCTACAAAAGCTTCTTTAAATATTTTAGTGCTCATCTTGCTTACGCCTAAAACACGGTCGGTAAACATAATAGGAACTTCTACTATTTTAAATCCTTTTTTATAGGCTCTGTATTTCATCTCAATTTGAAAAGCATAACCCATAAAACGAACAGCATCTAAATCAACAGTTTGTAATACCTTTTTGCGGTAGCATTTAAAACCTGCTGTTGTATCTTTTACTGGTAACCATAATACTACACGAACATAAACAGAAGCGAAATAGCTCATTAAAATACGTCCAATAGGCCAGTTACTCACTTGTCCACCTTTTGTATAGCGAGATCCAACAGCCACATCAGCACCATTTTCGCAAGCTTCTAATAAACGCACTAAATCTTTTGGGTTGTGGCTAAAATCACAATCCATTTCAAAAATAAAATCGTAATCACGAGCCAAAGCCCATTTAAAACCATGAATGTAGGCTGTTCCTAAACCCAATTTTCCTTTACGTTCCTCAATATGTAATTTGCCCGAAAATTCTTTTTGTAATTCTTTTACTTTATTAGCAGTGCCATCAGGAGAACCGTCGTCAACAATCAATAGCTCAAATACACGAGGTAATTCAAAAACAGTTCGAATCATTTTTTCGATGTTTTCAATTTCGTTGTAGGTTGGTATAATGACTAAATTCTTGCTCATAAATTGTTTGCTAATATACTACTTTGTTAGATTATTAAAAGCGTCATTTTTCAGCATTTATTTTGCGTTTGCTGTTAAAATAGGTTAACAATTACCATGTTTTTCGACCGAATTGAAGACTATTTACTCAAAAATGACTTATTTTTGAGTATGAGAGCATTTATACTAATAACGCTATTACTCGGTTTTGGTCACAATTTATTTTCTCAAGACACAATTCCTTTAATAAATAGGACGACAGGAACGGCTAGTTTTTATGCCAAAAAATTTAATGGTAGAAAAACGAGTTCAGGCGAAAAATTCTCGAATGATAGTTTGACAGCTGCTCATAAAAAACTTAAATTTGGAACATATGTTTTGGTGAGGAATCTAAAAAATGATTCTACAGTAATTGTAAAAATCAATGATCGACTTCCTCAAAAATCAAAACGTAGTATTGATTTAAGTTTGAGAGCCGCAAAACAATTAAATTTTGTAAAATCAGGCTTAACTAAAGTAGAAATAACCGTATTAGATTCTTTAAAAAAATAACATGAGTAAAATCTTAATCAAAAACGCTACTATCGTTAACGAAGACGAAACATTTATATCAGATGTATTAATTGATGGAAACATCATCTCTCAAATAGATAAAGACATTACGGATGATTCAGCAAAAATTATTGATGCCACAGGATTAGTTTTAATTCCAGGAGCTATTGATGATCAGGTACATTTTAGAGAACCAGGATTAACACATAAAGGCGAAATCTATACTGAAGCCAAAGCGGCTGTTGCTGGTGGAGTAACCTCTTACATGGAAATGCCAAATACGGTTCCACAAGCTGTTACTATTTTAGAATTGGAAAAAAAATATAGCAGAGCAAAAGAATGTTCTTTAGCTAACTATTCCTTTTTTATGGGAGGAACGAACATGAATTTAGAAGAAACTTTAAAAGTTGATTATAAAACCGTTTGTGGTTTGAAAATCTTCATGGGTTCAAGTACGGGCGATATGTTAGTGGATAACGAAAAGACATTAGAAGGATTTTTCTCAAAATCTAATGCTTTAATTGCTACTCATTGCGAGTATGATCCAATGATTAAAGAAAATCAAAAAAGAATAGTGGAGGAGTACGGAGAAGATTTACCAGCATATTTCCATCCAATTATTCGTAATGAGGAAGCTTGTTATAAATCATCTTCTTTTGCGGTAGAATTAGCTAAAAAATATAATACACGATTACATATTCTTCATATTTCATCAGCTAAGGAATTAGATTTATTCACCAATAAAATTCCTTTAAAACAAAAACGTATTACAGCGGAAGCTTGTATTCATCATCTATGGTTTAATGATGATGATTATAAAACTAAAGGAAATTGGATTAAATGGAATCCATCTGTTAAAACTGAATACGATAGAGCTCATATTTTTGAAGCAGTTTTAGATGGTCGTATTGATGTGATAGCAACTGATCATGCCCCTCACACCATTGAAGAGAAGCAGTTGCCCTATTTAAAAGCTCCAAGTGGAGGGCCACTGGTTCAGCATTCTATTATTGCCATGTTGGAATTTTACAAGCAACAAAAAATTACTCTGGAAATGATTGTAAGAAAAATGTCTCATAATGTGGCTGATCTTTTTAGAATCGAAAAACGTGGATATATCCGCGAAGGTTATTTTGCGGATTTAGTTTTAGTGGATTTAAATAAACCAACTGAAGTGACTAAAGCCTCTTTGTTATATAAATGCGGATGGAGTCCGTTTGAAGGTTACACGTTTTCTTCTAGTATTAATAAAACCTTTGTAAATGGCCATTTGGTTTATGATAATGGAACATTTGATGAAAGCAAGAAAGGTGAAAGAATGAGCTTTAAAAGAGACTAATGATGAAGTTAAAAGTAAATCAAACGTTTTTAATACAACTTTTATTTCTATCATTAGCTGGTATTACTGCTTATCAAAAAATAAGTGCCTTAGCGGTTCCTGATTGGTTCATTCATAAGTTTGAAGGCTCCATTATAGGACTTATTCCTTTTGGTATTTCGTTATCCTTTATTTTGATAACCTTACTTGAAACAAGCATTGCTGTTTGCATGATAGTTTCTTTAGTCAAAGGAGAATACAAAGCAGAATCAAATAAAGTAAGTCTAAACTTAGGTTTAGACTTAGCTTTAATTCTTTTTTTGATTTTGTTTTTCGGTTCTTTTTTCGTTGGTGATTACGAAAATGGCGCGCTTGATTTCCTTTATTTCATTGGAACTCTAGCAATAAGAAATAAATTGGTTATTTAAATTATTCGCCGTAATAGTTATTCATCTGCGAGTAACTATTTTCAGGAATATATCTTAATCTGTGTTTATAATAAAACTCAGAGCAAATACTTTTTATGGTTTCTTCCATTGTTTTCCCAATTTCAATAATACGTTTAGTGTCAGTGATGTCAATAGATGTTGTTAAAGCGTCATCTTTTTGCTTTTTAACAAAAGCATAGGCTAAACTTTTTATTTTAGTTTGGCTATCCACACGATCAAAAAAGTAAATATAACCTTCTTCTCTATTGTTTTTTACTTCTACTTTTTTATTAAAAATTAAACTATCAGCTTTTGCTTTTTGTTTTAATGATGAGTTTTCATCGGCATCAGCATTCAAGTCGAATTCAATACTATTGGCAATACGAGTCTTACAAAAATCTTCTTGAGATAATTTTGATAGGTCAATTTTATTAAGAAGTTTCAATTTCTTGAGTTCGTCGTATGTTTGAAGTTTAGTTTTTGAGTTCGTACTAAAAAATCTCCAAATAGTATCATGAACAGGTATTTTATTTTTTTCGGCAATTAAATTAATATTTAATAAAATTTGCTCATTTTTTATTTTAAATAATTTGTCAAAATATTGCTTCACATTTGGATTTGTATTATAAAAAGGGGCCATTATTGCCGCATGATTTTCAACCATATTGTAGTAGCTAGCGTATGTTTTTTTATCAGACTCAGAAACACTTGAAGATATAAGTGACGCGTAATATTCGGCTAGTCGATCGGCTTCTTCTTGAACATCATAATTTGAACTATTTTTAGATTTATTGGCAGATGTGTTGTATCGTTTGAGTTCGTTATTTGCCTCAGTTAATAGATTTGGTAAACTGGGTTGGTACTGACTTGATTTAATGATATCTCTTATTACCAAGTCGGCAAAGAGCTTATAAATAGGCGTTTTATATTCTTCAAATGAGGTTAATGAGAATAACGAAGGAAAATAGCCTGCACATAATTGTAATGAGTCATATAATGGACTTAAAACATCTGTAATGTTTTCTTCGCTGCCAGTTAAAGGTGTTTTATTTTTTAAAAGTTCAAATATAGTGTTGTAGCTATTTTTTGTTTTCAGAAATCCTAAGCCTTTGATTAAACAAATTTGCATATAACTACTGTCCTCATAATAGTTGTAAAGATTCTTGTAAACAGCAATTATATTTTCGTCTTCTAAAGTCCCTCCATTAACAAGTAGCATTGCTCTTGATTCCTCATCTAGTTTTAAAAACTCAGGTGTTTTTAAATAGTCAATCACTAGTTTTGAAAATTTTTTGTCAATGACAGTTGAAACTAATGATTGTTTGGCTGCATATTTTAAGGATGTATCTGCTGATGATAAATGTTTTAATAGGGTAGGGATTTTATTCTCATAAATAGGTTTTGAGATAATAGTATCCTTATGTTTAAATGATTTCATAAAACCATCTGTCCAGCCTGTAGTTCCTATTGTGGAGTCACAAACAGCAGATAAGCAAAATAATAAACCATCTTTTAAAATATATTTTCTTTTAATAATATTAGAAGATGCGGTATCTTTTATAACGATTTCATAAGTCTCTGTTTTTCCTGATTTTGTGAGGGTAGGCTTAGAAACTATAAATGTGTTATTTGATTTTATATGTTTAGTGACGTCATTCCAAAATGTTGTTGAATCGCGATAGTCATAATCGTTGTATTTTTCATAATCAATATTAACGTGCTCAGAAGATGACGGAGAATAGTATGATTTTGATTTGGAATTATAATTAAATGAATTACTAATTAGCTTTTTATCTTTTTCTTTTTGTATTTCAGTATAAAAATCTACTAGCGCATCTTGAACTTGATTTCTATCTTCAGGAACAAGTTCGTCAATCACCGTAAAGGCAAAATCATGATCAGTGACTGTTTTTAATTCGTTTATATGTTTAAAATCTATGATTTTAAATGAATTTAAATAGTCAGTAGGTTTTTGATTGCCAGTATTTACAAGCGAATAAACTAAATAGTAATGTACACCTTTAATAAATATTTTACCATACATTGTTTTGTTTAGGTTAGCGTTTGCACCCGAAAAATTAATACAAGGTAAGTTTTGTTCTCTTGATAATTCTCTATTAATACTTACGGTGTAGTCAAAATTTTTCAAAACACTGTTACACAATAAATTTAATTCAAAAGTATCTTCTTCTAAATAATTATAATCGTGATAAAAATAATGCATCACTCCATACGTGTTTTTTGATTTTACGTCGTAGGCTAATAGTTCTTCAGCTAAACCTTGTTCGCCTGTTTTTTTATTAGTATTGTATTTGTATATTGACGGGATATTTACATTAAACCCTTTGGTTGGTGGCGAAAAGGAGATGGTGTTGTCTGTTTTGATAGGTGTAAACTTGATAGAAGAGAAAAACCTGTTTCCTTCAGCACCTTTTACATATTCTCCTTTACCACTCATTTTAAATACAATTAACTCGTCTTCGGTAAAGTATATTTGGTATCGTTGAAAATCTCCTCGTTTTGTTTTGTTAACAATATCAAGAGCTTTAATGCCATTAGGCGTCATTATTTCTTTTTTAGAAATGATTTTACCAGGAATGCTTTCGTAAAGCAAACTATCAATTTTTAAAATCAATTTATCTGGTGTATAGTTGCTCATCGGTGCATAAGTAATTTGTCGAGCTATAATATAATATGAGCCATTAGCCATATCCGTTGTTAAAGAAAAAGAGTAACCTTTAAGGCTTGCTAAGGGTACTGGTTCGTCATAAACTTCAAAAGAATAAAGAGAGTCTTTCGAGTAGTATTTTTTTACTGGCCATTTTTTGACAAGGCTTTCAATTTTTTCTTTTTGTTTAATACCTTTTTTTGTAGCAACGTTAGCAATAGGACGAACTTTATAGCCCATTTTTCTGAGCATTTCAATTACCCCATTTTTACCAGGTAAATGCGCTGCGCCAATGCCTGCGAATATACTTCCTGTTTTACCAACTGAATCAATGTTGTGTGCTAAAATAGTATTACGATCTTCAATTAAATATTTTTGGGTGTTTTTAGTGGTATATGTTAATTGAGATAAACTATCAATCGCATCTAAATCGCCCGAGCGGTAAGCGTCATTTATCTCGTTTTGAACTTTATAGTAATCAATTCTGCTTTTACTTTCGTCATATACTTCGTTCGGATCTCTCACACTACTTTTAGTTGCCATCACCAAAGACTCTTTGAAGTCTTCTAGACTAACAATTTTTTTGTCCAATTTTGTTCCGGCTTTATAAATAAATAAATCTATATATGTAGATTCTTCATGATCGTTTTTAGAATTATTATTTCTGTATAGTAAGTTATTAATGATGTCTGGATCGTTTGCTAAAATCTCTTGATATCTTTTGTTATCAGGTAATTCTATTTTAAATGCATCTTTATAAAAGTTATTGTTTCCGTATATATTTGGATTGTTTAGTTCTTCCAGTAAACCAATGTCTTTCATGTTTTTTAACCATTGGTCTGGATTAGATTCTAATCCGACTGTATTCACGCTTGTTAGAGCTACAAAAAACGAATCGGATAAATGATAGGCTAATTTACTGCTCACATGCATAGTGCCGTATAAGTAAGAAGGTTTGCTTAAACCATTACCTGTTATTTCCCATAACAGACTAGGATATTTTTTTTGAGCATGGGTATTAATGGATGCAACGATAATTAATACGATAGCAATAGATTGTTTTAATCTGGGAAATAGTGATAACATAAAATGAGATTTAGTACAAGAGAAAGATACAAAAAAACTATAGAATTATAATACAAGTATTATAAAAAGGTACAATGATGTTTAGTTTTGACTAAACAAACTATCTACAAACTCGGTGCGATTGAAAACTTGTAAGTCTTCCATTTTTTCGCCAACACCAATGTATTTTACTGGAATTTTAAATTCATCAGAAATACCAATAACAACGCCGCCTTTAGCAGTGCCATCTAATTTAGTTAAGGCTAAAGCAGTTACGTCTGTTGCCGCTGTAAACTGCTTGCATTGTTCAATGGCGTTTTGCCCGGTACTAGCATCTAAAACTAATAATACATCGTGAGGGGCATCAGGAATCACTTTCTTCATCACGTTTTTAATTTTGGTTAACTCATTCATTAAGTTAATCTTATTATGTAAACGTCCTGCTGTATCAATAATTACAATATCAGCACCTTTTGCTTTGGCGCTGCTTAATGTATCAAAAGCTACACTTGCAGGGTCAGCATTCATCCCTTGTGATACAATATCTACTCCAACTCGTTGACTCCAAATCGTTAATTGTTCTACAGCAGCAGCTCTAAATGTATCGGCAGCGCCTAATACAACATGATAACCTGCTGTTTTAAATTGATGAGATAATTTTCCAATTGTTGTTGTTTTACCAACACCATTTACACCAACCACCATAATCACATAAGGTGTTTTTTCTCCATTAGTTTGTAGAGGTAATTTTGGGATTTCAAATGAGGTGGCGTCTGTTGAATTGTTTTCGGTTAGTAAAGCAGCAACTTCTTCTTTTAATAAATTATTTAGCTCACCAGTTCCAACATATTTATTAGTTGATACGCGAGCTTCAATACGTTTAATGATTTTTAAAGTGGTATTAACTCCAACATCACCAGTAATTAAAACTTCTTCTAAATTATCTAGTACATCGGCATCAACGGTTGATTTTCCAGCAACAGCTTTTGCTAGTTTGCCAAAAAAACTTTCTTTAGTCTTTGATAAGCCTTCGTTTAAACTTTCTTTCTCTTTTTTACCAAATAATTTATCGAAAAATCCCATAGTTGCGTTTAGTGTCTACAAATGTATTAAAAATTTCGGTGCAATATTGAAATAGGAACACAGATGAAACGGATTTGACGGATTAATACCGATTAGTGTTTCATTTATTCGACAAGAAAATCTGCAACATCTCTTATATCAGTTTTATCCTTGTACCCATGAAGATGAATAGAAACACTTATTAAAACGGATTTGACTGATTTAAAAGGATATGAAGAAAAATTGTAATGTTTAATGAATAAATTTAAAAATCCGTGGTCATCTGTAGCATCTGTTTAATCTGTGTTCCTATTAAACTAAAATCATTAAAACAAAAAAGCTCCTTCGTTTCGGAAGAAGCTTTCTTTAATATAATAAAGCAAATTATTTTTTTAAATAATCAGCTACTAATTCGTTTTGAACGATTTCCTCACGGAATGCATAAGCACCAGTTTTTGGCGACTTAATTACTTTAATAACTTTAGTAAAGCTATTTCCTTTACCAGTTTTTAGTGTTGCAACTACCTTCTTTGCCATTTCTTCTTAGTTTTAATGGATTATTTAATCTCTTTATGAGTTGTCATTTTTTTCAAGATCGGGTTGTATTTTTTTAATTCAATACGATCAGGAGTATTTTTTTTGTTTTTAGTAGTAATGTAACGAGATGTCCCGTGTTTACCACTGTCTTTGTGCTCAGTGCACTCTAAAATTACTTGAATTCTATTACCTTTCTTTGCCATTTTCTGTTTTATTTATTGAATTAAGCTAAAATTCCGCCTTCTACAGCTTCTTTTAAACAAGCAAAAATTCCTTTTTTGTTAATATTTTTGATAGCTGATGTAGAAACACGAAGTGTTACCCACTCACCAGTTTCTGGAACAAAAAACTTTTTTGTTTTTAAGTTTACTTTAAATTGGCGACGTGTTTTAGTATTAGAGAAAGAAACGTGGTTTCCTTTCATCGCTTTTTTACCTGTTAATTGACAAATACGTGACATGCTATTATTTAATTAAATGTGTTTTCCCTTAAAATGGGGACGCAAATATAGTATTTCTTTTTTAACCCACAAAAAAATGTACGTTTTTTTCAGAAAATCTTATACTTGCGCCCAAATTACCTAAATTTTATTTAGTAAAACGCTTTCTGCGTTCTGCTCCTTCACGGTTTCCACTGAAAGATCTTTCTTCTCTTGGTTTATCAAATGAACGACGTTCTCCACCACCATTTCCACCTTCACGGTTAAATGGCTTACGTTCTCCACCTTCTTTATTTCCACCAAATGATGAACGACGTTCGCCACCTCCAGCGTAAGAGCGACTTTCGCCACCACCGTATGATTTGCGTTCTCCGCCACCATACGATTTACGTTCTCCACCTTCGCGAGATCCGCCACCGTATGATTTACGTTCTCCACCACCGTATGAACGACGGCCATCTTCACGAGAGCCACCTCCATATGAGCGTTTTTCGCCATATCCACCAGAAGGTTTAGCTTTACTCACTTCAAAAGAAATCACACGAGCATTAAACTCAATTCCTTTTTTGTTTAAAGCTAAAAATTCATCTACATGTTTGTTTTCTGTTTCAAAGAAAGAGAAAGAGTTTTTAACGTCAACATTAAAAATAACACGTGCATTGATGCCAGAAATCTCCACTAAGAAATCTTTGATAGAGTTACGGTTAAATCCATCTAACTCACCCATATTCATAAAGAAACGAGTTGTTTTACCGTTATTTCCATCATTACCAATGTTTAAATCTTGCGAATTTTGGTAGTATGCATAAAAACGGTTAAACTCTTCAGAAATAAAACGTTTAATTAATTCTTCCTTAGATAAATCTTTTAGTTCTTCATAAATTTTAGGTAAGTAATTTTCAATTTCCTCATCTTTTACCTCAACGGTATGTAATTTATGTACTAAATTAAATAATTGTTTTTCGCAAACTGCTACGCCATCTGGTACATTAGCTTTAGTAAATGTATTTTGAATAATACGTTCGATATCACGAATTTTATTCACTTCACGAGGGGTAACAATAGCAATAGCAATACCTGTTTTACCAGCTCTACCAGTACGACCCGAACGGTGCGTGTAGTTTTCTGCTTCTTCAGGTAAGTTATAGTTAATTACGTGAGTTACATTATTAACGTCGATACCACGAGCAGCTACATCAGTAGCCACTAACATTTGTAGCGTGTGGCTACGGAAACGTTTCATTACTAAATCACGTTGTGCTTGAGATAAATCTCCGTGTAATGCATCAGCATTATAACCATCTTTAATTAATTGATCAGCTACATCTTGAGTTTCTGCTTTTGTACGACAGAAAACAATTCCAAATATATCTGGATAAAAATCAGCAATACGTTTTAAAGCTGCATAACGGTCACGTTGATTTACGGTGTAGTAAATATGTTGAATGTTTTCGTTACCAGAGTTTTTCTTTCCTACTGAAATTTCTAATGGAGATTCCATGTATTTGCTTGCAATTCGCTCAACTTCGCGAGGCATTGTTGCAGAAAATAACCAAGTGTTTTTAGTTGGAGGTGTGTTGCTTAAAATTTGATCTAAATCATCTTTAAAGCCCATATTTAACATCTCATCTGCTTCATCTAATACAACTACATCTACATGAGATAAGTCGATTGCTCTACGTTCGATTAGGTCGATTAAACGGCCTGGAGTTGCAACTACAACTTGAGAGCCAGCTTTAATGTCACGGATTTGCCCCATAATAGGCGCTCCACCGTAAACAGCTGTTACTCTTAATCCGTTAAGGAATTTTGAATAGTTAATTAAATCTTTACTAATTTGCACACATAACTCACGAGTTGGTGCTAAAATTAAAGACTGTGTAAAGCGAGAGTTTAAATCTAACTTTGTTAATAAAGGCAAGCCAAAGGCCGCCGTTTTTCCTGTTCCTGTTTGTGCTAAAGCTACCATGTCAGTAGATTTTCCTTGCAACTGAGGAATAGTTTGTTCTTGGATAGGCGTAGGATTTTCGAAGCCCATCTCGGTCACGGCTTTTAGGAGCATTGGCTCCAAGCCTAATTCTTGAAATGTCATTTGTTTTTGTTTAAATTATTATTACTAGCTGCTGTAGAGATTTAATTTTCGCAGTAGCTGTGAACATTTATAGCCCGACGTAGGCGCGATCACAATGTATTGGATGCAAATATTAAATCAATTGCGAGGCAAATGTAATACATTTTTAGTTAATAACAAAATATTAACAAAAATTAGTCGTCACGTGGTTTGATTTATATCCTCAATAGAGGATTAATACTGTTATATAAAACAAAACTAAATATATTTGTTGACTGATATTTAAAATTGAAGAATGGAAACCGAAAGAGAAAAACAATTATGGGAGTTGGCAAAAAAACGAGCAAAATTTAAACGTTATTTTTATGCTTACCTAATTTTAATGATTGTAATTTGGGTGTTTTGGTTTTTTACAGATCATCAAAATCCAGATTCAGGCTTACCTTGGCCTATGTTTCCCACATTAACATTAGCATTTGTGTTAGCATATGTGTTTTTAAATGTATATGTGTTTTCTAACCACAATGCTATTGAGAGAGAATATGAAAGATTAAATAAGAAGAAGGACTAAATAAAAAAGGGAAGTTTTACTTCCCTTTTTTATTTGCTATTACTTCATATACTTTTGTTTTACGTCACTATAAGTTGGGAAATTATTGTGATGCCAATTCATAATAACAGTTCCATCTTTAATCAAAATTAAACCTGGATTCGCTCTTACCATTGTTTTTAATACGATGCCATCTGCTTGAGCAAAATCATACATAGCTTGGTGTTTATGTTTATAATCATCAATTTGTTTGGCATCTCCTGCTGTTAATGCTAATACTTTACGTTTATCAACCGAAGCTAATTTATATAAATCGTTTATCTTAGCATGTAAAGTTTCATCTTCTTCCGTTTTTGTTAAGTCGTAACAGATTAATAGAAACATATAATCTTTATTATTTAAAATGCTGTCTTTTAAATCTTCTCCATCTAAAGAAGTGATTGAAAAATCAACAATTTTTGGAGGATTAATAGCATCATGAATTAAGATATTATCAGTAGCAACCCATTTCCAATTTAAAGTGTCTTGCCAAGGATAATTTTTCATATTAAAGTGCTCTTGTTTTCCTGTTTTTAAATTTTCGTAAATAAATCCAGATTCATATTCAGCAGGTTTATAATCTGCTCCTGCTTTCATATTGTCTTTAATGTTCATACCGATTGCATAAGGTCTAAAATCTAAAGGAGGTAAATTACGGTAAGCATAAATAGGAAATGCAAATGACAATACAATAGCTATAACGGTTAACGATAAGGTAATTAATCCTAAAAACAACTCATTAACATGTTCTTTCCCTGATATTAATAGGGTAATTAAAATTAATAAAGCAACATCTTTCCAAAAACTTGTCCATGGCTTTAATACTAAAAAATCTCCGAAGCAACCGCATGTAGTTACTTTATTGTAACAAGCCGAGTAAAAAGTCAAGAAGGTGAAAAATACAATTTGAGTGAGTAATAAGCCAAGTGTTAAGTTTCTTCTATATCCAACCAATAACATAAAACCTAAAGCCATTTCGCTTACGCATAATAAAATGGATAGAGGTAAGGCAATGTGTGCAAAGCTTTCAAAAATACCTAAGCCTGAATCGGCTTTAAATACTTCAAAGTATTCTTGTAATTTATAGCTAAAACCTAATGGGTCGTTTGCCTTTATAAATCCTGAGAAAATAAATAAGCCGCCTACTAAAAAACGAGAAATATGCGTAATAATCGGGAATTTATTTAAGATACTCGAGCCGTTTATTAATATCACTAAAATACCTAAAACAATACCAATAGTTGTTTTACTAAAACAAGCTGGTGTGATATAAAAGAAAAATGCGGCTAAGCCTAGCGACCAAATTGCGCGAAATAATTTTGATGATAAGAATTTTTTCATATTTTTTCTGTTTAACCGCAATGAATACTAAGTAAATGCAAAGCATCAAAGAGGTGTTTTAACTAATTCTCTAAATTATACTGTTCGGAGCGAAATTGAAAGTCCTTTTTGGTTTTTTAACTAACAATGGAGGTTTGATAGTTTGTGTCAATAAAAAATCCCTATTACTAAATGAGTAACAGGGATTTTAAATAGGTTTTAAAATAATTAAGAATTTAATCTTTTATTACCTTGTTTTTTAATAACTTCCATTTCTACTTGTAGGTTTCGCAACATATTCATGATACTCCCAACGTTTAGTTCTTCTTCTCTATAATCAGTCATATTAATACAGCAAGTGTATTCCCATACTTCGAGAACATCTTTTAAATTAACATTAAAAGGAGCATATATTTTATTATCGGAATGACATTCCATAAAACCTTTTTTTGTATTGACATTGAAAATACGCTTGTAAGAAATACCATCCTCTTTTGTGACGACAATATAAGTTTGCCCGTTCTTAATATCTTCAATTCTGTCTAAATATTTAGCCACCACAAATGAGCCCTCTTTAATAGGAGGCATACTATCTCCTTTAATAGGAAAAGCTCGATGTTTACCAGAAGGCAAGAATGGTAATTTCATACGCGGTAAACGCTCCATGTATTCTGGATCGGCATACCCTCTTAAATAACCTGCACTTGCTTTTAATGGTACTAATTCTACAGCATCTCTTCCATCTTCATCAATTACAACAGGAAACAACATTCGATTTTTTCCAACTTTCATTAAACCATCTAAGTTTGTTTTGCTAAGATCGCCTCTCACCAATGCATCAACGGCTATGTGAAAAAAATCAGAAATGGTAATTAATAAATCAATAGATGGTTCATTACGGTTTTCTTCGTAGGCACCCAAGCGCGAACGAGTAATGCCAAGGCTTTCTGCCATTTGCTCTTGCGATAAGCCTTTTTGCAGACGCAAGAATTTTAAGTTGCTGAAAATTTTGCTCATAATTTTAAATTGCTACAAATTGTAGCACGAATATACTACATTAAATAGTAATTTTGAAAAGGTTTTTGTTAATTTTTTGTTTTGTTGTTGACATGATTCTGTAAATAAGCGAAGGCTTGTTTATGGAACCATGTTTTATCTTGGAAAAACCTTCTCGATTTTTTTCTATGATATTAAAATTCCTGTATTCTCCGATTTTTGGATCAAAAAACTCTTGAGTGATGTATTTAATTTTTACATCAGATTCAATAAGAGTTTTGTAGTTATTTGCTAAATCAATATTTGATTCGACAGATGTTAGCCAATAAAACTTCATAGATTTGCCAGAATTGTCAAATACCGAAAAAACAACAAAAACATCACGGTCTATTTGCGTTATTTTTCCAATGGAGGTTAATGATTCACTTGTTTTTTCATCAGGTTCTGTTTCTGCCATTTTTGATAATTTGATTAATCCAGTTGGACAAACAGTAGCCATTTTCATTCCTATAATTTTGCCTAAAGCTTCTCCTTCTTTATCAATATTATTAAAATCAATGTTATGATCTTTTTTTAGTTGCTTTTTATATGGTTCTGCTGCATTAATCATACACACACCTAGTTCCATGTAAAATCGGTCAACATCTGTTGTGTCTTTTATTTTATCTAAACAATCGCAGGTTTGTTGCGCAATTTTTTCCATATAATCCTGCGAAAAGGCAGTTATGGAAAATAATATAAAGGAAATTGTAATAAGTTTTTTCATAATTTATGTTTTAATTGTTTTGTATGTATCTCATCGTCATGTGAGGAATATTATCTTCTAAATACATTTCTCCTTCTGGCACAAACCCCAAATTTTGATAGAATTGATCTAAGTAACATTGAGCTCCAATAACAATTACCGAACTATTGAAACGTTTTTTTGTTTCGGCAATACTATATTCCATTAATAGTTTTCCATAACCTAAACTTCGCACAGAAGGATGAGTAACTACTCTGCCAATAGAAGGTTCTTTATCATATGAAACACCAATAGGAACTAATCTTGTGCAAGCTACTAATTTGCCATTGTCGTATCCAAGTACATGAAATGATTTTTGATCTTTATTGTCCAAATCCAAATAGGGACAATTTTGTTCAACTACAAAAACCTCAGCACGTAATTGCAATAATTGATATAGTTCAATAGTACTTAATTCGTTAAAGGATTTGGTGATAAATGAGATCATTAATACTGATTAATAGATAATAAAACTAAGGTGCAAGCTTCTAGCGCTTCAATCCCTTTGCTTTCAGCCATTGCTTCAAACTCTGGGTTTTCAGTTCCTGGATTAAAAATAATTCGCTTAGGTTTTAAAGAAAAAATATAATCTATCCATGCCCCTTGATTATCTGGACCTACGTATAAAGTCACTGTATCAATATTTTCTAATACAGGCTTATCAGTGATAATTTCTAATCCATTTATTTGGCCACTTCTAATACCAATGGGATAAACAGGTTGTTGATGTTGTTGCAAACTAATTGTTGCTTTATAGCTGTATCTGTCAGTATTTGGCGACGCACCAATAACTACGGTTGGTTTATTCTTCAACATAATTTAAATCTTTACCAAATGTTTCTTCTAAGAAATACAGAGCAATAAATCCAAGGCCAATAATAATTGCTCCGGTAATTTTAGTCGCTAATAATTTGTCGACATCTAAAACAGAGATGACTAAACTTAATAATAGTGAAATTAAAATAGTTGAGGCTCTTACGAAATTAGGAGCGGTGGTTGTTGCCGTTGCTCTGATATTAGTGCCAAACAACTCTGATGCTGTACTAATAAATACTGCCCAGTAGCCTGTTGCAAAACCAATAAAAGCAACAATAGAGTAGAAGACGGAAACTGAAACTCCACCATACATAAAATATAAAACGACTCCTAAAACAGTTAATGATAAGAAAATAGCAAAGGCTTTTTTACGAGATTTTAATAGTTGACTTATTAATCCAGAAGCAATGTCGCCTACTGTAATACCAGCATAAGCGTACATGATGGATTTTCCTGCTGAAATAGATTTTTCTGGAAGTCCCATCATCTCACTTAATTCAGGTGAAAATAAAACCAAGGTTCCCATCACATACCAAACTGGCACGGTAACAAAGATGATGCAAAGATATTTGGTAATACTGTGCTTATTTGCAAACAGCTGTAAGATGTTTCCTTTTTTAATGTTTGATTCTGATTTAACGGCATGAAACATTCCTGACTCAAATACACCAATACGAAGTAGTAATAAAGCTAATCCCATTCCTCCACCTAAGAAGAAAGAGTAGCGCCAGTTTGTAATGACTTCACCCATAAAACCAGCAACAACAGCCCCAAACACACCAACAGTTGCCACAATCATTGTTCCGTAACCACGGCGTTCCTTACTCATGCTTTCGCTTACCAAAGTAATTCCAGCGCCTAATTCGCCAGCTAAACCAAAGCCTGAAATAAAACGTAATACCATATACGAATCAGTACTATGCACCATACCGTTTAAAATATTGGCAATTGAGTAAACTAAAATAGAGCCAAATAAGACGGATAGCCTACCTTTTTTATCGCCTAAGATTCCCCAAAAAATGCCGCCAAATAACATACCTGCCATTTGCCAATTAAGTAACAACTTACCGTAAATTAGATTTAAAGATTTTTTTACTGATTCAGAAATACCTGGGTATTGTTCAGGTAAAATATCATTTAAACTATCAAAGCGTTCAACACCAAATAATAATAAATCGTAAATATCAACAAAGTAGCCAAGAGCCGCTACAATGATTAATTTATTAATGTTTTTCTTTTGGTGAGCGTTTGGCATATTTTTTAATAATAAAATATTTTGTTTTTGCACTTCGACTGCGCTCAGTGTGACAAGTTAGAATTAAACAAATTTATCGCCTTTTTGAACTTTAACGTCGTTTACAAAATTTCTGATTTGTTGTTCATCTTGTTTTTTACATACCATTAAAACACCATCAGATTCCACCACGATATAATCTTCTAAGCCTTGTAAAACAACTAGTTTGTCTTTTGGAACATGAACAATACAATTATTGCAATCATATTGAATAATGTTTTTTCCAACCAAGGCGTTACTACCTTTATCATGTTTAATATGCGTGTAAAGAGATCCCCAAGTCCCTAAATCACTCCAGCCAATAATAGAAGAACGTACGTATACATTTTTTGCTTTTTCCATGACGCTATAATCTATAGAATCATTTTTGCAAACATTATAGGCACGGGTAATAAATCCTTTTTCTTTTGGAGTATTATAATATTCTTGACCTTCTTTAAACAAGGTTGCTAATTCAGGATCATGTTGCTCAAAGGCAGATATAATACTTTTTGTGCTCCATATAAAAATTCCGCTATTCCATAAAAACTCTCCCGTTTCAATAAAAAACTTAGCAGTGTCTAGATCCGGTTTTTCAGTGAAAGTTTTCACTTTGTACATACGTTTATCTTTCTCTTCCATTGGTGAGTCGATAAATTGAATGTAGCCGTAGCCCGTATCAGGACGAGATGGTTTAATGCCAAGTGTTACTAAGCAATCCTCATTTTTAGCTTTAGCAAAGCATGATTTAATTGCTTTTACAAACGTATCTTCTTTTGTAATTAAATGATCAGAAGGTGCAACAACTGTAATTGCCTTGGGATTGAGTTTGTGAATTTTATAGGAAGCATAAGCAACACAAGGAGCGGTGTTTTTACGAGAAGGTTCAGTTAAAATATTTTCTTTTGGAATATCGGGTAATTGTTCGGCCACCAAGCCTTCGTAACTATCACTTGTAACAACATATATATTGGATGCGGGACAAAGTTCTTTAAATCGGTCAAATGTTTGTTGTATCAACGTTCTTCCGGTTCCAAGGATGTCTAAAAATTGTTTAGGATGTGCGGTTGTGCTCATTGGCCAAAATCGCGTACCAACGCCACCTGCCATTATAATACAGTACTGATTTTTCATAAACTAACAAAGTACCAATTTAAGTAAAATAATGACAATAAAACTAAAAATAGATTAAATTCTAACGCCAATAACTAAAACGTCGTCAATTTGTTCAGCATCATCTTTCCATGCCATAAATGCTTCCATTAATTTCTGTTTTTGCACTTCCATTGGAGACGCTACATTTTCAAGTAACACTTTTTGCAGATTTGTTAACATGAATTTTTTACCTTTTGGTCCGCCAAATTGATCGGCATATCCGTCACTAAATAAATATAAACAATCACCTTCACTTACATTAACCACATGGTTTTGGTAAACACGGCTTTCTTCAAGTTCTAATCCTCCAATAGGGAACTTAGTAGCTTTAATAATCTCTAATTCATAATTGCGGTCTTTTCTATAGATCCATAAAGGGCGATTTGCACCAGCATATTGTATTTCATTTGTATTTTCGTTAAACGCACATAAGGTAATATCCATACCGTCACGTCTTTCAAACTCCATAGCATTTTGGTTTAAGGCAATTTTTACACCTTTATGTAATTCTAATAAAATTTCTCCTGGAACTGTAATTTTCTTTTCGTTTACAATTTCATTTAATAGGGTGTTGCCAACAATACTCATAAAAGCACCTGGCACACCATGCCCTGTGCAATCAACAGCAGCAATAAAACGCGTGGTGCCGTTTTTAGCAAACCAATAAAAATCTCCACTTACAATATCTTTTGGCATATAAAGCACAAAACTGTTAGCAAATAATTTATCTATTTCATTTAAGCTTGGTAATAAAGCTTCTTGAATGTTTTTGGCGTATTTAATGCTATCGGTGATTTCGATATTTTTATGTTCAATGACCGATTTTTGTTGAATTACTTCTTTATTAATGCTTTCTACTTTTTCTTTTTCTTCACGTAATTCATGCGTTCTTTCGTCAACTGTTTTTTCTAGTTTTTGCTTATCAGCAATTAATTTTTTAGTGTGGTAAAAGTTATAGAGCCAAATGCCACCTACTAAAGTAATGACACAAATACTATAAAACCACCAAGTATTATACCATGGAGGGGAAATTGTAAATTCATAACTTATTGGATTTTGGTTCCATAAGCCATCGTTATTCATCGCTTTTATTAAAAATTTATACTTGCCAGGTGGTAATGAAGAGTAGGTAGCTTCTGTTTTTGAAGTAGGTGGCGTCCAATTATCATCAAGGCCTTCTAATTTATATTGATACATAACCTTTTCGGGAGCTGTTAAGCTAATTCCAATAAAGCTAAATGTAATGTGGTTTTTATTAAAGGGTAAAATCAATTCTTTAGGAAGCAAGTAAGTTGAATCAATACCTTTAGAATATTTCAGAATGTCTTCTTGACCAAAAAATAATTTGACATTATTGATTTGAGTTAAGGCTTCAATCGAATTTTTTTTGTCAAATTTTGGATCATAAATTTCTAACCCACTAATAGTTCCAACCATTAGTCGGCCATCTTTATCTTTAAAGCAAGCATTACTGTTGGATTCTAAATTCAATAATCCATCTCCTTGTCCAAAGTGCTTAACATTAATTTTGTTATCATAAAAATCATTCAATGATATTATATCAATTCCTGTATTAAGACCTACAATTAATCGGTTAAGATTATCTATTTGGAGAAAATTTACTGAATTGGATGACAGCCCGTTTTTTTGAGAGATTTTAGTAAAAGTACTATAGTCGTAATGAAAAACACCTTCCTCGCTACCAAACCACAGATTGTTTTTCGAGTCAATAACTGAAGATAAAATCCTTCTATTAACAAAATTATTTTTTTCGTTAAACAACGTTACTTCGTTTGCTTTATATTTTATTACACCACGCTCAGTCCCCAACCATATTGCGTGGTTTTTATCTTCAACTATAGACAAAATCAAGAATTCAAGACCTTCTTGTTTTAAATTATTGACAGATTTTACTTCAGAAATAATTCCGTTTTCATATTTATATAGCCCTACAGTTGTTCCAATCCAAATATCTTTATTACTATCTTGATATAAGGATAAAATATATTTGTGTCTAAAATCAAAATCGGAAATGGTTTTAAAGATGTTGTTTTCGTATACGCACAAACCATCTCTTGTTCCAAAAAATATTTTGCCATCTTCAAGTGCAAGGATAGTTGTAATATCATTATCTGGAATAGCATTAGGATTACGTTTGTCGAAACTATAGTTTTTTATTGTGCCTCCTTCTAATTTACTTAATCCATTATTTCTAAGTGCAACCCAATAAGCTCCTGATTTATCTTGAGAAATAGCATTAACATAGTTTTCAGCTAATCCATTTTGTTTGGTGTAAGAAGTGAATTGGTCTCCAAGGTATTTATATACACCCGATCCATCTGTGCCTAACCAAAGATTCCCTTCTCTATCATGAAATAAACACATGATAGAATTGAAGGTTAGGCCATTATTTAAATTAAAGTTTTTTATAGAGTTGTTTTCATATTTAAACAATCCATCAGAAGCGGTTCCAAACCATTGCTCTTTTTTTTCGGTAACTAAAATGCTTCTAAATCCTATATAAAACTGGCGAGGTATATAATCGCAATTGCGAATGTTATTTTGTGAATCAACTATATTTACTCCACCAACAGTTCCTATTAATATTTCATTTTCAAAAGACTCATTTATGGAAAATACTAAATTCTCTTGTAGACCATTTTTTTTATTGAAATGCAAAAAGGAATTATTAGCAGGGTCATAACAAATCGCACCTTCGTTTAATGTAGAAAACCAAATTCTTTTTCTTGAATCGATAAAGATTGAAAAAACAGAGGCTTTATCTAAAATCTGATCAAAAGAAAAACGTCTGATTTTTTCATTTTGTAAAATATAAACTCCTTCTTGAGTACCTATCCAAATTTTATCGTCGTCGGCAAGTAGCTTAAATACCCAGCTGTTTTGTAAGCCATTTTTTTCGTTAAAGTTTTTATATGAAAATCCATTGTAAACGCTGAGTCCTTTGCTTGTGCCAAATACTAATTCGTTTTTGTTATTTTCTACAATTGAAAAAACTACGTTATTTATTAAACCATCATTTTCTGAAATTGTAGAGAATTTATTACCATCATATTTTCCAACTCCACCAGCATTAGTGCCAAACCACATATAACCTTTATGGTCTTGGTAAATACAGAGAACTTGAGATTGAGGAAGCCCTTCGGCGGTGTTGTAATTTTTAAAATTGTAGGTTTGAGAAAAGCTATTTAATCCCAAAAGAAATAGGAAAAATAGGATAAAAGTATTTTTTATATTTAAAAACATTTTTCATTTCAAATATAGCAAAAAAGCCAACTGTTAGCTAACAGTTGGCTTTTTTATTTAGCTAGAAAAATTAATTTGTGACAGATAATTTTATAACATTTTCAGATCCGTTAATCGTCATTTTAATAAAATACAAACCAGCACCAACATCATTAATTTGCCATGATTTAGTATGTATTTCAGTATTTTGTTGAGTTTCAGGTAAAAGTAGTTTAACTGATTTACCTAACATATCAAATAATTCGATTTTAACAGATGAATTACTATTTAATACATACTTAATACTTACATAATTACTTGCAGGGTTAGGAAATACACTGATTTTGTAATTTAGAGCTTCAATATTACGAACACCAACACTTGTATTAAAAACAGGATTAATTTGAATAGAATCTACTGTAAAATCTAAATTATTAAACACTGTATCGTTTGGTGTAATTTTTACATGATAAGTGTTATTTGTGTCTAATCCAGCTATATCAACTAATACAAAATAGTCTCCGTAAGGTAAACCTGAGAGCGTATATGTACCCAAACTAGGTCCTACATTACTATCTGTAATTGTTTGCACAAACATTTGTCCGCCTGGATTTTTGCCGCCTTTAACTACAATTCCTCCAATTGGTGTCCCTGGAACCATTGGTTTAAAAGTACTTCCATTATAAGTACTTCCAAATGGTCGCGATCCATATCCTACAGTTTCTGTTATTATCCCAGTTAATACACCTGGACCAGGAGTAAAGGTCTCTAAAGCTTTTACTTCGATGTTTTGGATATCGTTTATAGCACATCCATGTATGATTTGCGTAGCAGTTTTCCAATTCACCGCATTCGACCCATATGCAATTTGCATGTTGGTGGCAGTAGGAATAGCTTTAACTATATAATTTCCAGCAGTAAATGCTGTAAAGTTATAATCTCCTGAGGCACCTATATTTTGCCCAGCTACTGAATCAAATTGTGTAAAAAATGGTTTATATTTATATAAAACAACCCTTCCAGCAACAGGTGTTACTGTATTTGTTGTTACTGTTCCTGAAATATTGCTTGATGGATTAACAGTAATAGATATCGTATTACTAGTTGCAGAGCAGTTGTTGGCATCAGTAACAGTTAAACCATATGAGAATGATCCAACACTTGTTGTGTAGGTATAATCGCTATTTGAAGAAAGATTAGTGGTTGGTAATTGTATCCAGCTGTATTGTAAAGGTGCAACTCCTCCAACAACAGTTGATTTTAAAGTGTCTTCTAATTGCTCACATATTGTAGTGTTACTTGATGAAATTGAAGCTGAGAACGCACCTGATTGAGTAATAACAAAAGTATTAGTGATAGCACAGTTATTTTGGCCGTCGGTTACAGTGGCTGTGTATGAACCGGCACATAGACCTGTTGCTATATCCGTTGTAGATGTAAATGCAGGCTGCCAATTATATAACAAGGAAGATGAAGAACTCGCGTTTAATGATATAGTACCATTACAAGCCCCATTACAAACTGTGTTTGTTGAAACTGGAGCAACGGAAATGGAAGTAACATTTACGAATACAGTATCAGTGTTTTTGATAGCTGTTCCATTACAAATAACCTCACAATAATAAGATGTATTTATAGTTGGACTGATTGTAAAAGTTGTAGCATTAGGACCTAGATTTGTGTAGGCTCCGCCAGTAGAGGATTTCCATTGATATGATAGTCCTGTTGCAGCAGGGATACTAGAACTGAAATCTAAAGTTGTGGTTTGACCTATACAAATATTAGTTGAACCAGTTATAGGAATTGTTGGTGGAAGATTTATTACGCTACAATCTGGAGGTAAAATGGTGACAAGATAATCTTCTGTTTCTCCATTGATCAAGGATCCCAATAAGAAGTTAGAAGAAGATCTAGGCATAAATGTTGGAGTGTTGCATGCATCAGTAGAGCCTAATGAAAACCCATCGGAAATATTTCTAACTCTCAATCTGGTTACTCCTGGAGTTGCACCCATAGGAATGGTTAATGTGCTTGTAATATCATAAATCCCTGTTCCAATAGAATATCCAATATATGTATATTCATTGCTTTCGAAATTACCATTATGATTATAATCAATCCAAGCTGTTATTTCCTGACTGAAATCCTTTCCAACTGTAGCAGTTAAAGTGTAAGTTTGCCCTGCCGTAACAGTAGCAGAAGCAACTGAGCCTGTAAAGTTTTCATATCCATCTGTTCCGCAAGTGGACGTGTTACTTATAGTTGCAAATAAAACGTTTGTTATCACATCATTATTCGCACAAGACGTTGCAGGAGGAATACAGTAGCAGTTTAAAAGTGTATTTTGATTTACAGTAACAACTGATGATGTATCTGATAAGGAGCTATTAGTGCACTCAACAATACATCTATAATAAGTTGTTTGTAATTGTGAAGAAATGAAGTATGGTACAGTTGATTGAACATTTCCGAGGTTTGTCCAGTTAGTATTATCTGTGGATGACTGCCATAAATAAGTAGCATTACTTACAACACTATTGTTAATTAAATCTAAAGTGATTTTATCACTAGCACAAACTAAAGTACTTGAAGCGGAAGCATTACCAGCATTGGGTGTTCCTGAACAAGCAGGAGAGGCAATAAAATTAACCAAATAATCTAAAACTTGACCATCAGAATTTGATTGAATACATGGATCAAGAACTGGAGTATCTCCCCAAGTTGATTCCAATTTAATTCTTAATCTTGTATTTCCTCCAACAACTGTAAAAGGAACAGATATTGTTGCTGTGATAGGACCACTTACTCCTGAGCCTATATTAGTAAACTCATTAGTTTCAAAAATTCCATTTTGGTTAAAATCTAACCAACATCCAACATAGCCATTACCGCTTTGTATATTTAAATCTGTTGTAATAGAATAAGTTTGGTTTGCCATTAAGGTTGCAGAAGCAACTGAGCTTGTATTATCTGAATATCCATTAGCATTACAAATTGGATTATTGTTAATTGATCCGAACAAAACATTAGTAATTGAGGCATTATTACAGTTTATAACTTGTGGGGTACAGTAACAATCTATAATTGAATTTTGAGTAATCAACAAAGAAGAGGAATTGCTTGATAATCCACTGTTGCTGCAAGTTGAAACACAGCGGTAATAAGTAGTAAGGCTTTGAGAATTAATAGTATATGGAATAGTAGTTTGAGCACTGCCTATATTGGTCCAGGAAACATTATCAGTTGATGACTGCCATTGGTAAGATATGCTACTAGCAATACTATTACCAATTAAATCTAAGTTAAATGAAGTATTTGAACAAACACTAGAATCCGAGGCTAACACACTTCCGCCATTTGGCGTTCCAGAACAAGCTGGAGCAGCAGTAATATTGACTTTGTAGTCGAGTACTTGTCCATAACTGCTAAAGTTGTTATTGTTACAGGCAGAAATAACTGTTGACGCATTTGCATAACTAGCATCTAATTTTAAACGCATTCTAACAGATCCTGTTGAAGCTGTAATAGGAACGGTTAATACATTTGAGTAGGAGCCAGCAGGACCAAACCCTAGATTGGTAAATTCATTAGTGTCAAAAATTCCATTTTGATTATAATCTATCCAAGCTCCCATTGCGGCATCACCAGCAATTCCACTATTACTTGTATTTACAGCTAAAGTATATGTGTTTCCTGCATTTAAATTAACATCTGTAACACTAAAAGAAGTCCAATCTGAAAAACCTCCTAAATCACAATTATTAGCTTGGTTGGTTATGTTGGCTAAAGAAAAGTCCAAGAATTTGTCTGAGCTGCAATCCCAAAAATAACTTGGTGTGCAATAGCAATTAATTAGAGGGTTTAAATTTACCACAATAGGAGAAGAGGTATTGGATAGTGCTGAGTTTGAGCAGGTGGTTATACATCTATAATAGGTAGTATCTGTAATGGAATTTATTTGATAATTCCAGCCTGATTGAGAACTTCCTATATTTGTCCAAGAGCTACCGTCTAATGAATTTTGCCACTGGTAGCTGTTTCCTAATCCAATAGATGGATTTGATAATGATAAATTAAAAGAAGCGCTAGAGCAAACTAATGAATTTGAAGTAACTGCTATACCTGCGTTTGGCGTTCCACTACATGGTGTTAATGCTACCATCTCCAATTGTAGTTGAGGTTTCGCCGACGGATTTGCTAATGGATTATTAGTACTTGTTGGAACACCGCATTGAGAACTTCCATCATCTCTGACATAAGAATATTCTCTTAGTCCACTAGTATATGTAAACATATTAACTTCGCCTGATGCGTTATAGGTGGGAACTTGGTCAAAACAAACATCAATTAGCAAATTACTAGTTCCGTCCCAAGTATGTGTATTAGTTAAAGTTAATAATTCAAAACCTCCTGATACTGGAGTGTAAAAAGCTGAATTATACACCGTTGATAAGCCAGTTGGGTCATCAACTGAGACATCAGAACTTAAAGTGTTTTTTACTTTAACAGTAAAGTTAGGTAAGCCATAAATTGGAGAGGTAACAATGTTAAATCCTAATTGCGTAATTAAACCTGGCCCTGACCAACCCGCTGCATTTAATTCTGCTGCTGTATAAATTATTTGACAGTGATGAGAACGAAACCAAATATTAATTGGAGATGATTCTTGTGACCCTGAACTTAAAGTTCCAGAGCCGATAGTAATCGTAGTTTGAGATTTTAAATTTAAAATTCCTACCAAACAAATAAGTACTAGTATAATTTTTTTCATGTTTTATAATTAAATTAGAGTACAGTAAAAATATTGTTTTTTTTTTGATTTTTTGATTTTTTTATTGACGACTTGCCTGTATATATTGTCGATAATCTAATTATTTTAGTCGATATAATATGAAAATGTTAAAGTTTTATCAGGTAATTTATATTTAAAAATAAGCCCCTAGTTATTGTTTAACTAAGGGCTTATTTTTCATTAATCTATTTTTATGAGTTTTATATAATTATCGGTGTTATTGATTGAGAATTTTATAAAATAAACCCCATTGCTAAATTCTTTTAAATTGATAGAGTGTTCAATGTTGCCTTTTTCTTCAGTTATTAATGGCGATATAACTTGTAATTTTTCGCCAACTGAATTATAGAGACCTATTGAAACCTTTGAAGTGTTATTTAATATGTATTTTATAGTAACAACATCTCGACTAGGATTAGGATAAACAAAAATATTATTTTCTAATATAGCTTCTTGAGAATTAATGGATGTGATATTGCCAATAGGATTAATATGCATAGAGTCAACTGTGAAATTTAAACCATTATATACTGTGTTTGATCCTGAAATAACCACGTGATAAGTACCATTAGTATCTAATCCTGGGATATCAACAAAAACAAAGTAACTTTCATTGGCAGTATTTAATGGTAAGCCTGTTAAGGTATATTGCCCAGCAGCATCCGTAATGGTTTGAACTAACATCTGTCCACCTGGATTTTTCCCTCCTTTTACAACAATTCCTCCAATAGGTGTGCCAGGAACTAATGGCTTAAATTCTTGACTAATTCTTTGTCCAAATCCATCTTCTTCAACAATACTTCCAGTTAAAACTCCTGGACCAGCGGTATATGTCTCTAATCCCACCAATCCTATATTTTGTGAAGAGTTATTTGAACATCCATGATTAATTATTGTGGCGTTTTGCCAAGAAATGGCATTATCTCCATAAGTAACTTGAATATTTGTTGCTGAAGGAATTGCTCGAACAACGTATAAAGCACTATCAATATTAGTAAAAGAATAAGAACTAGCAAAAGGTACAATTGTTATTGAATCCCACTTACTTAAGCCTATAGTGTATTTATATAAAATAACATCGCCAGTAGTTACTCCTGCAGTACTTGTAATAACTCCACTAATAGATTTATTTGGAATAATTGAAACGTTAATTGGCATTGAACTTGAGCAGCCGTTTCCATTATCTCCATTTAATGTATAAGTAGTTGTGACTGTTGGAGAAACACTAATACTTGATGTACTTGCGCCTGAACTCCAGGTGTAAGATGTTGCTCCACTTCCCGTTAGTGTTGATGAAGAGCCTTTACAAATATTTGTATTTCCAATCACTGCTAATGTTGGAGTTGTATTAACAGTGATCGTTGCTATCGCAGAATTTATACAGCCGTTTGTTCCAGTTCCGCTTACAGTGAATGAACTGGTAGTGTTAGGAGATACGCTTATTGAACTTGTGTTCTGCGATGTACTCCAAGTGTAGCTTGTAGCACCATTTGAAGTTAAATTAGAACTACTACCGGAACAAATTACAGAGGAACTTGACGAAATAGTAATATTTGGTAATGATATGTCTTGAGAGGCATTAATTGTTGCAAAGGCTGAACAGCCTGTTGCAATTTCAGTGACGATAACTGTATAGGTTCCAGGTTGATCAATAATGGCGTTTGGTGTGTTGTTGCCGGAAACTACGCTAGGTCCCGACCATAAATAAGTTGGACTTGATGCTGAAGTACTAGCCGAAGTATTAGCGGTTGAGGTTAAACATGTTAATGTATTACTTATTGAAACTGTTATAGTAGGAATTCCGGCATTTGCTGTCACAGAAACTTCATCAGTTGATGTACATCCATTATTGGGGTCGGTTACGGTTAATGTGTAAGTTCCAGCGTTTGAGGCTGTAGCATTGTATGAGTTTGATCCAGAGGTTACTCCGCCAGTCCAAACAGGAGTGCAAGTTGAAGGAGAAGCAGAACCACTTAAAGTTACACTTGGCGATGAGCAAGTTAAATTTTGATCCATTCCAGCATTAGCTGTTGGATTTATAGTGTTTTGAGTAACATTTGTAACCGCTGTATTAGTGCAACCATTAGTCGCGCTAGTAACTCTTAACGTATAAGAACCAGCAGCATTAGCATTAGTGTTTTGTGTTGTTGTAGACCCGCTCACACTAGGACCTGACCATAAATAAGTTACTCCAGTTGCAGGCGTGCCATTTAAAGCAACAGTTGCTGCACTACAAGTTAATGTGCCTGTTGTG
>Ga0315900_10001581_pt1 | contig 36254 bp, 59 predicted proteins | sample LakEriMetagenome_FD_203521 | JGI IMG/M metagenome (GOLD analysis project Ga0315900, IMG submission 203521) | Freshwater fungal communities from buoy surface, Lake Erie, Ohio, United States - Buoy 12 MA114 | ecosystem: Environmental > Aquatic > Freshwater > Lake > Lake biofilm | place: USA: Lake...
ATTTGTGTTTTTATTTATTTAAATATATGTTAAAAAATCTTATAGTCCTAGCTGTTTGAATAAACTTCATCTGCAAAACCCAAATCTACAGCCTCCTCAGCAGTCAAAAATGTATCAAAGTTTAACATTTCTCTTAATATTTTTCTTAGTTCCTCACGTTTGGTTTCAGGTTTTTTAGAAAGAGTATATGTTGTGGGATGTGTTGGAGGTGGATATCCTAAAGCATACTGACGTGTCATAACCTCACCTAATGTTTTGGCTAAGTATCCATGTCCTTCCTTTTCTTCCTTTTCCAACATCACATCCAAGTAAATATTTTCCATGATGTAGTTTAAACGTTTTTCTTCTTCAACTACACGTTCTACTGTTTTCATGTGATGATCTACAGATGTACTTCCAAAGTGAATCATGAACTTACTATGAGGCATCATAACTCGCTTGTCTGCGGCTTGCAGAATGATACTACCCATACTCATTGCATAACCAAATACTTTTATAGTACAGTGGCTTTTAGCTTGTTTGATAACATCATATATTGCCATTCCGTGATACCAGTCCCCACCTGGGTTGTTCATGAGGATGGTGATGGGTTCTGAGTTTTTGTTTTCTAAAACATGCATTGCCTTAATGGCTGCTTCAGCCATAAAAGCATCTACACCTGACTCATTTCCATCATTGTCATTAACAGAACCTATATATATTGTTCGACCTGAGATGTCAATGTTGTTATCGAACCATTTATCCCAAGTTTCTTTGATTGGTGGCATAACTTTTTCTTTTAATATAAGTAAAGGATTTTACTCCTCAAAGTTTTTTATCTCATCCATATGAATATAATCCCATATTTCAAGAACCATTTCCATAGGCATTTCTACTTTCTCACTCTCAGCTATTTTAATTAATAAACGTTCAACATATTCTCGCTTCTCAATTTCCATTTGTAAAGCGTTTTGCTGGATGCGAATGATAGCTTTCAATTCAGCTTCATCCTTTGACTTGAAGAGTTTTTTAAGAAAGTTCATTGAATTTTTTGTTTAAGAGTGATTTTAACTGGTTAATATAAAAAATGTAAAAATCATAAGGTAAGGTATTGTATAAACACAATGTACTCAAATTGTCAATCATTTTTCTTGTTACCTTAACATGGTCCAATGTTTCACAAGAGTCAATGGTGTTTTTAATTTTAGCATACCTATCTAAAAATTCTCTAGAGTCGTCCATATTTTCTGTTGTTCTGGATTAATGTTCTTGGATCTACATCATTAACGTACTGCACTCCTTCCTTCACAATCTCTTTAACTTTGATGTTTGTACCATATAAATATACTGGACCTTCATATGTTTCATAGTCTTTTCCAACAAGAATACGTCTTGGGTATGAGTAGGACCTAAATTCTCTTGATGTGATCCTATACCAGTTTCCATTTGGAAGTTGGACTTCTAAACAAGCGGCTGTGTTAAAGTCGTATACTAATTTTTCTGTACTACCTCGTTTTTCACTCATAAAAACATCTGTTCTATTTTAACGTGAGAAAATCTTCTTAATGTGTCAAATTTTGCTTGACCTCGAAATGGTTTAGCCTGATCTATGTTATCTGAAAATACTGGGTAGCCTCCATCTAAACCTATAAACACTTGGTCTTTAGTATTCACAATGATGTATTCAGGTTCATCATCTTGTGGGTTCCTATATCTTTTAAACTTTCCAGTTTTTTTCATAATCAGGACGTGTTGGCCAAATATAATTTTCAGTTGCAATCCAGAAACGTTCTTTCCATGTTTCCATTTTAACATTCTCAAGCATATCTTTGTCTCCCATTCCTTCTAGTGTGGCTTGGGCAACCATCAAGATACCTCGGTCTAGTTTTTGTTCTGCTTCTTCAAGACGATTTTCTTTAATCAGTTGGCGAGCCTCAAGCCACGTTTTGGTAACTGGTCCTTTTTCTTTTTTCATAACCTATTTTTAATCGATTAAACCTAATTCTTTTGCTCTTGTATAAGCAACTAACTTATTATTTACTGGATTAACATACTTGCGTTTTGTTTTAGGAATACTTTCATCTGTTGGATCAGGATCAACTGTTGAACCTTTAGGATAAAATTCCTCAACCATGATTGGTCCATATGGATTTTTATCTAAATCATAAGTCCAAACAGAACGATGTCCTGTATAGTCTTTATATTCACGAGTAAATTTACGGGGTTGTTCAGTTTGAACTGGATCAATAACTGGTGGTCTTCCTCTTTTCATAACCTTTATTTTTATTAAATATAAGAAAAAAGGGCTTGTATTCCAAGCCCCTTAATTTATTTTTTTACTTTGAATGTACTAGCAATTGAGTTTCGTTTAGCTTCTTTTTTAGCTTTCTCAATAGCTTCTTCCTCAGATGATGCTTTTACTTTGATAACATCATTGTCCTTTTCATCACCATATTTACCAAAGCGATAAAAATATTCAACTTCATATTCTTTTTCTCTCATAACATTTTTAATAGAAGGATCAGGAGCTTTAAATCCAACTTTTTCTTTGAATTTGTCCATAGCTGTGTCAAACTCGTTTTCACTTAAAACGTTTTGAATCTCTTCTCTAATGAGTTGTCTGAGTTCTGATTTTTTCATATGTTAAAATTTTTTACCTAGGCCTTGAAATTTCTGATAAACTTTTTCTAAAGACCAAGTCTCATCTCCAATTCTTATAGCCTTAACTGGTGTGTTAATGTATTTTTCTTTTAAATAATAAGTTGTAGCCCCTGATGGTTCTACCTTAGGAGAAGTATAAGAATTAGAAAAATCTGGACTTATAGTTTCCATTTTAGGTGTGTAGTAACGAGAATCTGGAGTGCCCATATAGTTGTGTAGTTCTAGTGGGAGTAGACCCTGTTCGTATCTTTTCTTATAAGAAGCGAATCTAGCTTTTTCTCGTTTTTCATATTTAGCTAAAAACTTCTCACTATCAATTTTATTAACTACTTTAGTTACTTTAGCCTTTTCAATTGGAGTTAAGGCTCTACCTAACTCAGCTTCCACAGCAGCATGTGTTTTTTCTCCTTTGTAAAGACGTTTAGCTAACGCAGCTATATCTTGCGTTTCTTCACTTAGCACTTTAGAGATTTCCTCTTTAATAATTTGTCTGAGTTCTGATTTTTTCATGTTCCAAAAATGGTATGTTTGGTATTCATCTGTCACGTCTATAATAAATATATCAAGAGACTTGCTTTTTTGGTCTTCCTTTCTTACCCCCACTAGCTTTAGCCTTAACTACTTTTTTAGCTTCACGTTTTGCTTTTTCCTCAGGTGAGAGTGATGGACGACCACGCTTACCACCTGTTGGTACATATACTTTAGGTTCTGCTTTTTCCTTGTTTGAGCGTGGACGACCACGTTTTCCTTTAGGTCCAGTAGTGACTTTTTCTTTAGTTGCGTTTTGTGACTTAGAAAAAAACTTAGTCATACCTAAATGAAACGGATGTACTATGACTTGGTCCAGATCGTAGCTATGTAAGCTACCTTCAGGTCCGTACACTTCAAATCCGCCATTTGGGTAATGTTTGCTTTCACCTGGTTCAAATCTTCGCTTAAGTTCAAAATAAGTGTTATACTCACTAAAGTAAGGTACTGGAAGTACTCGGCAGCGGTTAGTGAAGTTTAGGAATTTTTGGTCTACATTCTCATAGAATGAGCGGGGTGGGAATACATTAATATCTTCTGTAACTTTCATAACTGTTTGTTTTTGTATACCTAAATATAAGAAAAAAGGGCTTGTATTCCAAGCCCTCAATTTATTTCTTTTTAGATGCCTTACTAATGGCTTTTCGTCGATTTAGGAGATATTTGTCCGTTTTATCTACTTTTCCATCATTGTTTACATCTTCATCTTCTTTACCTACTGGGTCCATTTTCTCATCCATTCCTACTGGGCCCACTACTTTCTTGGACATTAAGAAATTGTGTACTTCTTCAACGTCATCTTTTGAAGTTGCAATGTGGTCATTAGCCCAGTCATGTCCACTTGCTAAAATACCATCAACCATTTTCTCATCCAACTCAAGTAACTCATCAACCATTTGTTTGATGGATTTGAGGTTTTGGAAGAACATGTAGTTACCTAAGTCTTCTTTAATATACTTCTTAAGTTTCTCAGCTGTTTTCTTTACTTTTTTCTCTTGCTTTTTAGTAAAGTCAACTGGTTTAGCACCTTTTGGAGTGCGAGGCGTACCATATTTTTCAATATTAGCGGCTAAAGCAAATGGTAAACCTGATTTGTCTTTTTTAGCTTCTGCTAAAATTTCTTCCTTAATGAGTTGTTTTAGTTCTGAGCGTTTTATTTTCCTTGTCCTCGGTATAGTTTTTTATAGTTCTTACTAGACTTTAATTGACTAGATTTCTTTTTGCTATGAACGCCAGGGCGTTTTTGTCTTGGTTTGTCTAAAAACTTAGATGTGTTTTCTTTTACTTTTGCCTTTGCCATTTTAAGTTGATATGTTTATAATACATATCAGCCTATTTTAATTGAGTAATGGCCTGGTTGATTTTAGCACATTCCTCATACAACTCTTTTTCTTCAAAATGTTTTAAGTTTTCCTCAAGAGTTGACTTGAAATGCTGCTTTTCCAACGTTATATCAAACACTGTATTTTCTTCAACTACTTCCACAGAAAGCACATGGATGTGTTTTTTACGTGTTTTTATGTTTTTTATAATGGACTCTATAACTGCCTTAGCTATACTAATGTCTTTATTTTTCACTAGGTCCTGGAACTCATCTATTGTGTTCACAGTAATTTCTTTAGGTTTCATATTAGAACAGTTTTAGGAAGTTAGTATTAATGTTTTTGTCTTTTAGTTTTTGATTACGCTCGTCATTCTTTAACATTTTGGTAGCGAGTTTCTCCAAATGGTCAGACTTTTGACTGTCGTAGTCCTTAACTATTTTATCGTGTTTTTTATGTTTTGCCATTTTTCTTAGTAATGATTAATGGGGATCCATATTCTATATCAAATTTATCAGTTGGAGTAAACTTTTTAACTAAACGCTCAGCAAACTTCATTCTGCCTGTTGAAATAGGTCTAATAACCACTGTATTAGTTAAATCTTGTTTTTCAAAAAAAGGCAATATTTCATCTCTATAAATTTTTGCTACGGTATCTGAACGTTTAGTAACATATATTGCACTTGAGTTTTTTGAATTTGGAGGAACAGCTGGTTCATATTGGGCTACTCCTTTATCATTTATCCAACCTGTTTTAAATTCCATAAACGGGCCTGAAGGAGGAGGTTGATAAACTAACCTTGCAAAAAATGTATCGCCACTTACATCTTTATACTCATAATATCCTTTTGATCCCTCATAAGGATAAGCAGTATCTGGGTTTAATAATTCACCAATCCAGATTTCATTTTCTAGTATTAATTCAGTTTCTAATGAATAAGGATGTGTTTCAAAATATTTTGAAATTTCCTCCTTTATCAAAAGCCTTAATTCTGAATGTTTCACGTTTATAAATATTTTAAAGTCTTGAAACAAACTCCATACCATCATCTTCTGGTTTTGGAGGTTCATATAGGCCTAATTTCTCCAATTGTTCCAACTGATACTCATCTAACTGAAATTCAATTGCCTCACTTGTACCATGAACTGGGTTGTGTGTTTCAAGTTGTTTAATGTCTTGTTTATTGAAGATGTCCCCTATATTCAAGAAATAGCAGTTGTAACACAAGAACCTAATGTTGCCTAAGTTGTAGTGGTTTGGGTTGTTGTCTTTAAAGTTTAAGATTAAAGGTACCTTATAGTCATTTACTCTACGCTCATGGAACCCACATACTTCACATTCCTCCTTTAAAATACCTTCCTCAATCATTTTAGTCTTGATAAAGTCAGGTTTGAAGTGACGATGCGAGACTCTACCTTCAACCACATCAAGTATCTTAAACTTTTGTTTGGCCGTCATTTTTTCATTCCCAGAACCATACTTTGGAATACCTTTACCAGCTTGGTTCAAATGAACATCCCATAATGTTCTACCACCTTCAAACTCATTGTAGCGTTTAGCCCACATTTTGTAGTGGATATAGGAACAGTTCAGATAGCGAGCAGCAGCTTTATTGGACTTGGTGTTCCGCATTGCCATCAAGATCTGTTCCTTGGTTAACGGTTTTGCTTTAGGCATATTTTAGTCTTCAGTTTCGTCTGAGGTTGTTTCTAAATCATCTAATCCGTCAAGTAATGTACTATCCCATTCTACGTTTTCATCATCACCCCATTCATCGTCTTCAGATTCAATCACTTCTTCTTTAAAGAAATCTTCTGGATGTGGATCTTCATCTAATCTTTTACCTCGAGCTTTAAGTTCTGCTTCTTGGTATCTTAAGTATTCATCTCTTTCCATAATGATGGTTTCTACGTAGGTGTGATCACCCTCACCTTTCATTACGTTAATACCTGCTTTTCTACTTGTGTTAGAACAAGCTACACATTTAAGTGTGTTTGGTAAAATTTCTAAGCGTTTTGGGTGAATTTCCTCACCACATGCAATACATTTTTTCATAACTTTTATTTTTGTTCTTCGTCTTTACGTTTTTGTTTTTCTAATCTATCTAAAAAATTCCAGAGTTGTGTTGGTGTTTTCAAAAATACTTCTTCATCTTCTTTGCCCTTAGTTTGTACAAGTAGTGGATATAAGTTGCCATCGGTATCAAATCTTCCAAAAATATACCAAAGTATAAGTTCAGTTTTCCAAGGCCCGTAATTAACAATTAATAAATCTTCTATAACCTGATAGTATCCTTCTTCATACTCAAGAATAGATATTTTGAAATTCTCATATAAACCATTTGAATCTGTCCAACATTTGTCTAAACGTTCTACAATTCGAACAAACACTTCTTTATCTGAAAGATCCTCAGTTAACTTATCTGATTCGCCTCGTCTATTGAATTGTAAGTTTTTTCCAAAATTATTTAGATCCATCTTCTACTAAGGTGTAAAGGTTTAAAAATGTGTATTCATCCATTTGTTTTTTCTCAGCAAAATACTGAAGAGCGTCTTGGTAACTCAAAGCTATAATTTTGTCAATTGGTTCTTGTTTTGAATCTCCTTTTGAGTGATAAAAATAAGGCTTAAATTTTAACATATCTTTCTTTTTAAATATATCTATAAATATTTTGTAGGCCTAACTTAAGTTAACTATAAGATTTTTCTCATAAGTTTCAAGATGGTTTATAGTGATCTTAAAACAATCAAGCTCAAATACTCCAATTTCACCTGACTCAGTTATGATATCTGAAAGATTTTGAATGATGTTAAATGAGTTTTGAGTAAACATTCTAGCATCAAATTCAACTACAATATCGTTTTCACCTTCTGGGTAGTTGTATTCTATAGTTAGGACTCGTTTTTTTAAATCAAATTTAGTGTTTGGCTGTTCTTTTTCAATATAAGAATCAGTAATCACTTGCATAGTATCTTCAATATAAATTCGATCACACCAAGGTTCTAATGCTTCAAGTAGAGGTAAGTTACAGTGTTTAATTACAAATGCAATGTTGTATTTGTGGGGAATGGTTGGATATTGATATTCATCATTTTTAATCCAAGAACCCCACTTGCGTAAATAATTTCTTCCAGCTCGTTGAGAAACTATTTTATAATAATCATCATCTTTTCCAACTTGTTCATTCCATCTATGACCTCTACAAGTCAAATGATAAACAAAAGCGTCTCTACTTTGTATTAATTCATATCCAGCTAAAATCCATCTCTGGAATATATCTGAGTCTTCATACGGGAATGGAGCAAATAGTGGGTCATGTCCTCCTATTGCTTGAAAATCTTTTTTATAAAGAATCCAAGGAGCAAACATTCCTTTTGTAGTTTGATCTTTAAATTCATTTTGGGCTTCTAAAGCAAACTTTTCAAAAGCATCTATATTCAAAGTATCAAAATCAAGTCCAAAATCCTTAATAATCTTTTCTTTACCTTCAGGATGTAATGGTGGTTCTATTCTTGTTGCGCATACAACCTTACCTGGTTTTAAGTGTTTAATAAGATTCTGTGTATAGTTAGGGCCTAAGATCATATCAGCATGTAAAATCCCTACAATTTCATTTGTAGCTAATTCAATACCTTTATCATAAAGGATAGTATGTCCTATTCGAGTTTCACTTCTATATTTTATGCAATTTTGCTGTTGGATCCATTCCCAAGTTCCATCAGTTGAACCATCATCAAGTAAAACTACTTCAGCTTCAGAAGCATGTTTTTGAATACTTGTGAAAACATTTTTTAAATGTTTTAAATTATTATAACTTGGTATTATAAATGAAATCATATTATTTTACTTTTTTAGTTGGAGTACCTACATACACTCCAGGTTCATATATATTTTTGATCACTCCACTGTTTAATCCTATAGTAATTGAGTCTTGAATAATAATTTTCTCTCTAATTGAAGAATTAGTACCTAAATAAACATTATTTCCTATTGTGACATTTCCTGAGATAATTGATCCAGGCATAGCACTAAAATAATCCCCAATTACAGTGTCATGGCCTATATGGTTTCCTCTATTTAGAATAGCATGTCTACCTATTTTAATATTTGTTGTAAGAATACTATATGCTCCTATAAAACTTCCTTCTTTTATTTCAATATTATCATCTAAAATTAGAGTAGTTGGGTGAATAAAAGTAAAATACTCAGTTTCTTTAGGAAGTTTCTGGACTGCATCAAATCTAGCTTTGGGATTAGCTATTGCTATCATCATTTTATATTTGTTAGGATCAAAAGAAGAGATAGATTTAGTATGTTTATTTATATATTGATCATCTACAAAATAAGTGATAGGTTTATTTATTTGGGCTGCTACTTCTCGAGCATGACCACCATATCCATATAAAGCTAGTCTCATTTAGTATAAATTGGAAATTTAGATAAATCAGGATATGGAAGTTCTAAGTCTTCATTATATTTAGGAGTTCCATTTAAATTATAAAACTGATTCATTAATAATAAACCTCTAGCAGCTAATTCAGGCATCATGTAGAAATTCCATCCTAACATATCTAAATTATCATCATGATAAGAGCATTCTCTTCTTCCTGAGTATCTAGCTCTTCTAAACCAAAGATATGCTTCATGACTGTCAGTTAAAATAGCTCCACCTTTACTTAATTTAAAATGTTTGTATGGACCTGTAAAACTAACACACATGTGTTGTCCTGATTTATACATGTCAGCAGTAAATGAAAGAGCTGAGTCCCAAACATTAGAACCTTCTAAATTATAAGCTCCTTTAAGTGTTTTACCTTTAACTGGTTTGAATTTAACTTTTAACCCAGCATGGATAATTTCACAAGGTACTGAAGGATAGGTTCTGGAAGGAATAGTTATGTATTCTGAGGTAATACTTTTATTTACATAATGTTCATAGTATAGAGCTAAGAATAAAGCATTACTCTGATTGTCTACTGTAACTACATAAGGAGCTCCTGTGTAATCTCCTAAACGTCGTTCAAATTCATTGGTGATGTCATAAACATTTTTCATATAGATAATTTAATTATATTAAAAGTTAAATTTATTTTTAAAGTGATTTAATATTATATTATTATTTTTTTCATATAAATCTTGTTTTCTATTTATAGAACAAATATAGTTATCATAATGTTCTGTATAGTTATGTTTGTCTGTTATAACTAAATTTTCTATTTTATATTGAGTAACTAGATCTGGTTTGTTAAAACAAAAATTCATTATATAGTTATCAAATCCTCCATATCCCTCTAGTTCTTTAGGAAAATCTATAGTGTCTATAAGAGATTTAGAATATAAAGTAAACCAACCTCCTCCAAACTTAAAATACTTTTGGTTATCAATTATTAAAGGTTTTAAATTTACTTCACCATCATTTTTTAAATTATAAGTATCTATAAAAGCATCATTTGTATTTCTAAAATCAAAAGGTTGATTTAAATATGTTGAGTTAACTAGAATATCCCAACTATTATCCCACATTTTAATATATTCTGCTGTGATGATATAATTTTTAGAAAAATTTCTAGCTTGTAAACTTGATTCTAAATATAAACTTAAGGTATAAGGACCAAAAACTACATCTGGTTCTATGATGATTATATCATCTACATTAGAATATTTGTTATTAACTTTTAAAAACCAATCCAATAGACCTTTAACATCATTATCTATACTAAGAGAATATTCATCACACCATCCTAAATAATATTTTTCAAAATTTTTAAGTCTATTTATAAAATAGTCTTTTTTTAAAATTGATTTTTCCCAATTTATTAAATAATCAGATGTGGGAAGAGTAACATCTAATATAATATGGAATTTATTCCTATCTATAAAAAAAGAATTTTGTTTTAGTAATAATAAAGTTCGTTCTAAATAATCTATTTCCTTAAGTAGAGGAAATATTTGAATAAGAATTTTAGATTTACTCATAGACTATATATGATAATTTTCTCCATATTTTCTTAATTCCCAATATAATAAATTCATCTCAGAATTCAAAAAGTAATTAAACATTTTTTCTTCAGCTTTTTTACAAAATTCACTCACACCTATGTTAATTTTATTTTGCTTAAATGTTTGTGAATTTAAATGACAAATTGTGTTATTATCAGATACTACTGTTTTTAATTTATATTCCTCAGTTATACATCCTGTATAGAAATCATTTCCCCATCCATAAATTAATTCTTCAGGATATTGTTTAATTATTTCTAAAACATCTCGTCTTAATAAAGGAGCTTGAAAATCTATCCATTTAACTTCTCTCAATCCTTTACCCCAGTTCCACATCTGTTTCCAATGACATTGTTCTATTGAGGCGTTTATAACAGATGGTGAGTAAATAGCAGCATCTGATTCTTTAGCTTCTTTTAAAGAAGTGGTTAAAAATGAAGGACCATGAAATATTAAATCATTATTTAAGAAATATAAATAATCATGATCTGTAGATAAAAAATATTCTATAGCGGCATTAATGCCTCCTCCAAAAAATATATTTTCATCTAATCTATGTGTTGTATATTTAGCTAAAGATTCTGATGAACCATTGTCTATTACCATCAATTCACATTGATTGAATATAGGATCCCGTTTTAATTGTTCTACTAAATTGTCTGTTAAGTCTGGGAGATTGTGATTAAGAGTCGCTATTATCATAATAAATAATTAGTTCCTATTTGTATATGTTCGTTTAATTTATTTGGATGGAGAGGAACTACATAACATTGTGTATATCTAGACATACAATCTGTACCGTATCCTCCTTGATGACCTATTATTAATTTAGACTTAGATTTTATATAATTTTGAATTCGCAAACTGATATTTAAATTTTTAACATTGATGACCTTATTATTAGTTTTGTATGTAAATGTATCATCTCCAGAATAATATAACCAAGATAAATTATGATTACTAATTTCTTTTTGAATTAATTTTTCTTTTTCTCTTATTAATTCAGGGCTATTACAACTAGGAGGTAGACTGCTGTTATCTATATATAAAAATCCAAACTCATTATCTTCAAAAATGTTCTCTATTATTTTATCTCCAATATCTTTTTCTTCATTTTCCCAGTATAAATCAGGTTGACAGTCTTCTATCTCATGATCTTCAAATCTCCAAAATTTTAACATTTGTTTAATTAAAGGAATATGAGGGTTAGATTCATCATAAATTCTAAAATGATCATGATATATTGGTAAACCATATGGTATTTCGTCAATCATACCATCTACATAAGGATTAGATTTAAATATTTCTATCACATTATTAAAAGGATCAACATGTTTATTTTGCCAATTAGTTGGTGAATAATATTTACCAATACATTTTGGAGACGGAATAGCAACAGTACAATCTGGATATTTTTGTTTTAGTAACTTAGGCATAGCTGAGATAATGACCCAGTCTCCGTATGAATGGCAAGTTCTAAAAATAATAAACTGTTTTTGTTCTAAGTATTCTTTTGGGATATATTTAGGATTACTAGAAGAAAAACCTAATTTATTTACATCATCTGTTCCCTGGAAATATTCATTAAATTGGATCATTATTCAAATATATTGTTATAATTTTCTTCATAAAAAGATTCATATGGTCTAAAATTACATCCTGATGTTGTGTATTGAGGGTATTTATTGTTAAAAATATTATTATTAAATGAAGAGTATTTTTTTAGATTTATTTCTTTAGAGTCTATATTATTCTTTGGAAAAGTATTAATAGTTTCTTTATTAAGATCAATCCAATCTTCTGATGAGAATGAAGGATATTCTGTGGTTCTTTTTACTATTTCACTATCCTCATAACCTATCCCTAAATAATATTCATTAAAGTAACCAACTGATTGAATATATTTTTTATTAACTATAAAACTGGACCATCCTTCATTTGTTTTTAAAATGGTATCATTATTAGTGTCTATTTTATGGTTAATAATATTTTTAATAAAATCATTTTGGATTCTTCCATCATCATTTAATAATAATATATTATCAAAACATGAATTAATAATAATATCATTCCATAACTTGGATAGTCCTCTAAATTTTAGGTAAAAAGATGGATATACATTGTCATATTTCAAACATAAATCTAAAATAAAAGCTCTATAATTGTTATCAAAAGGTTTTTGATAATCACAATTAACAGCAATATATACAGGGATTTCACTTTGTAATCTAATGTCAGAAAGTAAATCTTTTATAAAATTTTTTCTTTGGGAATATGTTATAATACCAACACAATAACTTTCATTATTCACTACCATAATAATATTTTTTTAATTCAACTAATTGATCTTTTATATTTAGGGTGTTTAAATTACCTAAAGTTAAACATTTATTTATATTAACTTTATCATTAGGAATTACAATTATATCTTTATCAAATATATCTTTAATTAATAAAAGTAATTCATATTTAGATAAACAATCACTAATTACAATATTTTCAATATTATAGAAATCCCAGTTATTAATTACTTTATAACATTGTTTAGCCCATTCTAAAGTAGTTATCCCACTCCACATAGCGTTTGTATATCCATTAACTTTATCTTTACTATTTAAAAACCATTCTAATAAACTACTTTTAGACTCTAACTCAGGACCTATAATAGAAGCTTTAACTATTTTTGTATTATTACTATTTTTAATAATATAATCTCTAGCTATCCTTTTTGAATTTCCATATTCATCATTATCTATTTCACAGTCTGTGCCTGGGTGGATAATTCTAGATATTATATTTTCTGACAACCATATTGGTAATTCAGTATTGATAGAGAAATTTTGAGTTTTTTGAGGAATGGCTCCTATACAATTTATAATATAGTCTCCATTAAATTTAATAATGTCTTGTTTAAATTCTTCTGAGGGAAATTTATATGGTGTAGTAGTTATATTGATATTTTGGTCTGTTAGATATTTAACTACCATATGGCCTAACATTCCTTTATGACCCAAAACTAAAATATTCATTTTAACTAAAATAATTATATGATTGTAAAATTAATTTTAATTCTTCTTTTGAGACAACAACTTGGTCTGAGGTGAATTCTTTAGTATTAAAGGCATCATGTATGTTTTTATAATGCATGTAATACACTCCATTCTGTTTAAAGAATGTTCTTGGGCTTTCTTCTTTTGAAATCATCATCTCATGAAGTTTTTCAGATATTCTAGGTTCTCCTAACTCATATTTTAATCCAAACTCTTCTTTATATGTTTCAAATAAATCTTGAATTCTAAAACTTTTCAAATTAGGTATAACATTATATCCAGTAACTTGTAATCCATATTCAATTAAGTCCATAGCTTGTTCTATGTCAATCATAAAACGAGTCATCTGAGGGGAATATAATTTTAAACTATATCCTTTTTTAATGGCATCCCAAATTAATGGGATTACACTTCCTGTACTATTTAATACATTACCATAAATAGCAGTACTGAGGCGAACTTTACTTTTCTCAGCGTTAACAATGAATGCTTCCCCAGCAACAAACTTCATCGCACCATATAATGTAGTTGCTGCTCTTGATTTATCTGATGATATAAAACAAGCTGCTTCCATTCCAACTTCTTCTGCTACTCGTCGTGAATTAATAGCTCCATCTACTATAATTTTTACTCCTTCTTCTATATTCTGGTCTACTGCCTCTATTTGTTTTAAGGAAGCTGCGAATATTCCTATATCATGACCTTTAGCTGTCCTATACATTAAATCATAATTCCTAATATCACCTACTATACAATTAATATTTGGGAATTCTTTTTTTAAATAGTAATGTTTAGCTTCATCTCTTGAATACACAGTAATTTCATTATCATTATAATAACGTTTTACTAAGTTACGGCCTAAATAACCTGCCCCACCAGTGATAAAAATCTTTTTATTTTTCATATCATTTGTTTTATTTTCCATGAATAGTACGGTCCTTTATTTTCTTGAAGATTTTTTAGATAGTAGATTTCATCTTCAGGCATATTGTTAATATCATAATACCAAGGAATATGTCTGGCCATATAATTTCCTCCCATTCTGAAGCAATTTGCTCCCCATCCAGGAACACTCTGAGGAGTATAAATCGCAAATGTAGTATCTACTGGGTGAGGGTATAATTCAAATCCATCTTCTTCTATTTTTCCATCCCAATATGGAGCTTCTTTTTGAAGAGCGTCTTGAGCTAGAATTTGATGCTTTGGAAGGTCATCTAATTTTAGACCTAGACCTATTTTATGTTTGGAATTATTATATTTTTTATGTATTTGAATTATTTTTTCTACAAAATCATCTGGGATTTCATCTATAGGAATTACATCAGAGTCTGTAAATATATAATAATCTTCTACAATTTTAGAAAATTTTGGATGTTTCACTCCTGGGGCATATGATGCTTTTCCAGCTAATACCGCGAATGTTCCATTATCAAATTTAGTTTCAGCAACATTATTATAAAATACATCTAATTTTGAATTAGCATACCATTCAAGTAATAAAGGATAAGTTGATTGATTATCAATAATGGTAATATTATAATAACCTTTTTTATGTAAAGACTCAACTAACATTTTAGTAGGAACAAGTCTATCTTTATTGAGAATAACTATTGGAATATTTTTCATATTTATTTTTAAATTTTATCAAATCCTATATCAATACCATCAATTTTAACTATATTAGGATTATATCCTCTTCTTAATAAAAATGGTGTTACTCCTTGTATAAAATCTTCTTTATTTGGAGCAAAACCATAATGAAAAGAAACATGTATAGGTAAATTTAAATTCAATAAAAATTCATCTTGAAGTAATTCACATTCATGTCCTTCTACATCAATTTTAATTACAGAAATATCATTTTCTGAGAGGTTATATTTTCTAAATATATTTTCTAATGAGATGCAATCTGATGTAAACTGGTTAGTTGAGTTAAAATTACTAGTGACACTTGTTCCTAATTCATTAGCTCCTAATGTTATTTGTTTTCGATTTGAGACTGCTAATTTTTCCAAAGAAATATTCTTAATATTATTTATCTGAATATTACTTTTGAATTCATTGTAAGCTATTTCATCTGGTTCAAAACATAAACAGTGTCTTGAGTTTTGGCTAGCTATTAGTGATACAGGGCCAATCCAAGATCCTATATCTATAAAAATTTTATTTGGATTCAGATATTTAAATAAAAAATTGTAAGTACTTTGTTCCCAACCATTAATGAAAGCATTTTTCCAAAAGGATTTATTTGAAGACTCAACAACTTCAAATCTAACACCATGTTTTTCTATTAGCATAATATTTTTAATTATTTTTTACCTTATTAATCCATTTCTCTAAACTCATCTCAGGTTTCCATCCTAATTTTAAATAAGTTTCATCAGTATTAGCTTTACTATATTTTCTATCTCCTTTACGTTCAGGAATAAAAGTTATATTATCACTAAACATTTTTGCTACTTCTAATATACTAAAATCTTTTCCAGATCCCAATTGATATTCCTCATTTTGAAGAACTTTTGAAGCTTGAATTAGACCTCTAACTATATCACCCACATAAGTAAAATCTCTTCTTTGAGATCCATCTCCCACTACAGTTAAAAGTTGACCTTTTTTCATTTGTTTTTCAAAAATACTTATAACTGTTTCCCATCCGTTATTACAAGTGTCTTGATGTTCTCCATAAACATTGTAAAAATAACATATGCTATATTTTAGTCCATACCAGTCACTATAATTTTTTAATAGTTGAACTACTATAGATTTAAAAAAACTATATGGGGAATGATTTTCTCCTTCTAAAGCTAATCTAGTAGATGAAGCAGCATAAACTATAGGCATATTATTTTGTTTAGCATACTCTAAAATAGCAAAGCTGCCTAAAATATTTAAATCAAAAACTGTATTGATTTCATTATAAGAAGGAGTTATTTTTGAATATTCACCTAAATGGAAAACTAAATCAGGTTTAAAAGGTAAATCTATATTAAAAATATTTTTAGTGTGATTATTAATATAAATTACTCCATCAATTTTGTTTTCATGCTTACCAGCAAAAAAGTTGTCAATTACTACTAAATTGTGATTTTCTTTGTATAAAGACTTTACTAGATTAGTTCCTACAAATCCACAACCTCCTGTTATTAATATATTAGCCATTTTTTCTTTTTAAAATTGATAATCCATTATTATTAGTGTATCTTTCATATAATTCCCAATTTGGAAAATGAACCAAGAAATCTTCTACAGCTCTCCATAGTCCTTTTTTTTCTTCTCCTACAAAATTGGATTCTGGGGATTGGGCCCAATTCGCTTCATCATCAAAAGCATACGTTGTGGTGTCATGAAGGATGATGTATTTGGAGACTCTTTCTTGATGGGTAATTAATTCACTTATAAGTTGTTTATAAGTGTGCCAAGTATCAATAAAAAGTAAATCACATTTCTCAAAATCAAAAGATATAGAATCATTTAAGATAAAAGAGAATTCTATATTTTCTTGTTTAGCATATTCATATACTAATTCTAATTCATAACCTCCTCCAAAATGGTTAGGATGTAATATATCTACAGAGGTTAATTTTTTAGGTTTTCCCATCATTAAAGCAAAAGTAGATATAGGAATCCTAACTCCTAATTCTACTATAGTTTCACATTCTTCAGCATATTTTTTAATAGTTGGAAGATGTTCATTTATATCACTAGGTGATAAACATAATTGATTAAATTTATTTTCTAACATAATTTTAGTATTTTAAAGGTGCTCCCCAATTTGATTGCATTACTATTCCTAAATAATTTTGTTTAAAATGTTCTTCTAAATACCCTTGATTTTTATAATCTACATACTGTTGAGCAAAATGAAAAAATTTAAACAATGGTTCAACAGGTATAATATCTATTTCTTTTGATACTAACAGATATTCTCCATACCAAGTAAACTCACTTGGAATTGATTGAATTAAATCTTTAAATTTTAGTTCATTTGGAATAAGATAATTTTCCTCTAATGATTTCCAAACCTTACTACTCCATATGATGGGTCCGGGTCCAAAATCATATATTTTTCCTGTTCTCCCTAATATCTCCATTATTTCTTTTCTTTGATCAGAAAAACTCTTAAATGGGTCAAAACCTAATATAGGATGATTTTTAGCTGTCCATTCAAAAAGATCTTTTTGTTCATGTATTACTGTATAAGGAGTAGACTCATCATACATAAAATCTGAAAAGTAAAAATCTTTAATAAAATAAGAATCAGAATCTAACATGACATAATTCTCACATAAACCTAATTTCCAGAAATTACTTTTTACAATTTGTTGAGTATTCCAATTTTGGGTACTTATAGGATATATATCCTCATCTGATATTAGATTTACGTATAAATGGTCTATATTATTTTTAAATAACTCTATTTCATTAGAGGGTACAGATACATAATAAGGAATACTATCTTTATTAAATTTTTTTATAGACTCTATAGATACTTTTAAACGCTCTATATCTCCAGAATAACTTTTTGTGTATAAAACTAATTTTTCCATTATTTTAATCCATTTATCATTCCATAACTGTCAAACTTAGGTGCTTTACCCCATTTATCTAACCACTTTTGGATATTTTTTTGTTCAGATTCTTTTTGTCTTTGTGATGTTTGACCATTATTTTCTTCTAATCTATGACTTCCTCTTGCTCCAAAATGCCAAACTAATGAATTACTAGTTAGTATAAATTTATATCCTTCATTTAGCATTCTTAAAAATAAATCCATATCTTCATAAGAAGCAGGAGCAAATATAGGATCATTTCCTCCAATGAAATCCCAATCTTTTTTTCTGATTAATCCTGATACTCCTTCTCCTTTTGGAATTTCAATATCTGGATTTAAAGTTTTAAAATCTTCGGCCCATTCTTTAAATGAATGAAAATCAAAATCATTATAATAAGCCCCAAAAATATTTACTGGAACTATTAAAGTTCCAGGACGAGATGATGGATTATTGAAAATGTTAGGTTCAACTCGATGAGATGAAACCCATAATTTTTCATTTGGATACTTTTCAAATATTTTTAAACATTCTATATCCCAATCCTTAGAAACATAAAAGTCTGAATGTAAAAACATTATATATTCTGTTTTAACATTTTCGGCACATATGTTCATTCCTCCACCAATACCTCTTACTGCTATGTTGTTGGGTTCAATAATTAAAGTTAAATTATATTTTTCTTTTACTTCTTCTAACCATTCATTAGTACCATCAGTACAATTTTCAGCATGAATAATAAAAGGAGCACCCTTAAAATAACTATTTTTTCTAACAGATTCAACTGCTAGTTTTAAATAGTTTAAATTATTATATGTTGAAATACAAAATGTTAATGGATTACTCATAACGTCTCGTAATATTTATTTTGTTTTTCTTGTCTTTCAATTGTCTTTGGGTGATATAAACTCCACCACTCTTCAGCTGGTAAAGGAGAAAATGTTCTAGTGCCAGTTATTCTTTCATGAACATTTCCTACCCATTTAATTTCTGAGTTGTTTTTGTAAATGCGAGTTTGGTAATCAGGAAAATTAACCCATCCATCACTATTTACATTCCATCTCCATTTATTGATATGTTCTTCAGTTATGCCTTCAACTGTGTTAACACGTGGTACTAAAAACATATCAATGTTTGAGTTTTCTTCTAACATTGTAGGTAAAAGTTTAATTAGATCTTCGTGAGGAATTTCATCAGCATCAATCTGGAAGATGTAATCGCCTTTACATAATTCACCTAATTTATTTTTCCAATCAGCAAAATTGTTTTTAAAGTTTGCAGGATGAAGAGTGATAAATTGTTCTTGGGTTTGAAGATAGTTCCAAACTAAATCAGGACCTTTATCATCAAACAGTACTACAATTTCATCTTCAACTCGTTTTGTACTTTTTAAAAAGTCAAGCAAACGAATGATTTCATCTAATTCATTGTAGACTGTAATGGCATAACTAATTTTCATATATCTTAAATATAAGATTATTCTGGTAGAATGCCAATGTAAGATAAAGCATCCATAAACTCCTTTAATTCAAATCCTACCATTGTGGTCATATCCATTCTGTGAGAGTAGTATTCGCCTTTCTTATTTTTGTATTTTTCCTTTTCTTCTTCAAGTACAGGTACTGCTTTTACAGCTGCCCATTTAGCATTTTCTTTGTTTGAACCATTAAAAAATACCATACCCTGTTGAGGAACATTTATGGTTGTTGGAAACCAACATTTACCTTCTTCATCCTTAAACATTACATCTTTATAAAGTTCAGGAAGTACTTCTACTTGTTGATTATAGAATTCTTCACCTTCTTTCATTAATGAGTTAGTTGTATAACCACACCCAAAACAAGAGTATGTCTTGATTGTAGGTGAGTTTTCATTTACGTAGCACGCATCAGAGCCACAGTGAGCACAGGTTGTTAAGTTATCCATTATTTTATACTTTGTTTAATTTTGGCAATTCAATTTTCTTAAGCTGAGGTAATTTGAGTTGTACTTGTTTAGGGAACTCAGGAATACGCTTTAAATATTCATCCATTTTCTCAGTCATTTTTTCAAATGAGAAGTTTTGTTTTGAGTGATATGCTTGACGTTTTCCTCCATCAACATAATCTTTATAGTTTTCAAACATATCTTTTAAGTAATGTCCTACTCTACCTGTATCTGGGGAGAACCATTGAGCTTCTTTCATTAACCACTGATTAGCAGCACTTGGATGTACATTTGTTAATGTACCAGGAACCAAAGTTGTAAATCCAGTATTCAAAAAATCTAAATGTCCACTCCAGTTAGTTGTAAGGATAGGCTTTTTACTCTGAGTAAATTCAAGTAATGGACGACCAAATCCTTCACCTTTAGTAAGTGATACCATTGCTTTTACTTTTGGGTGGTTGTAAATCTCATTCATTTCTGCATCTGTAAATTCACCATGTAACAAATAAACATTAGGTAAATCTTTTGAATTTACAGTGTTTCTGATTTGATGGATACGTTTTAAAACTTCATCTCGATCCATATAAGATGGACCAATGATAGAGGTTTTTAAAACTAAAGCAGGTTTGTTTTTCTTGTTTTTAAAAGTCTCAAAAAACGCTTTAATTAACAGACCTACATTCTTACGATCCTCTCCTAAATCACCCTGCAGCCAGTGGCCTACAAACAGATAACAAAAATCTTCGGGAATTGTATTTAGTGCTCCAATTTCTTTATTTGGTTTATCTAAATGCTTGTAAATATCAAGATCCATTCCTTCAAAGATAACTTCCATAGGAGTTTTTAATTCTACAATACCCTCAACTTGTTTTGTTTGTTCATTCATTTTCTGGTATTTAGAATCTAAGAATGCTTTTTTAGAATGTTCAGATGAAACAAGCACTAAATCCATTCTGTTACATCCTTCAACCCAATCACCAGGCACAATGTTTGTTTCTAAACCAGCTGTGATTCCAATATTGTATTTACCTACTTTTTGAAATTCACTTGGAATTGTGATCCAAATAAAAATATCTGGTTGGGATGTAAGTTGACCTGTGATGAAATGAGGTTCTAAGAATTTCCATTCAGGATTTTCTTCAATAAAGCCTGTAGGTGTATTTCCCCAAGCGCAAGGAATGATTTTAATATCCCATTCATCTTTTTTAAGTTGAATGATTGATTTTACTGTATCGCGTGCTCTGGAGCCATAACCTGATAAAGTATCTACTGGTGCGTAAATAACGCAAGTGTTTTTACTCATATTAATATAACAATTTATGATTTAGTACTCTTTTTTCAACATTCTTTGTATCTAATAATTCGAATTTTTCTCTAGGTTTCCAAGTTTTAAAGAGATGATTTAAAGTTTCTATAACTTTTTTACCCATTTTCTCAGCTGTGAATCCTGCCTCATCACTTAAAGCCCATTCTCTACCTTTCAAACCTTTAGCTTTACGTTCTTCTTTACTTAAAGAATAAACTGCTTTAATCTGTTCAGCTGCATCTTCTGCTCTACATCTGTCATCCCAAATATAAGGCGTAACAGGTGAACCTTGAATTGAGCGATTAGATGGATAAACTGGAAACGCCCACTCACCATGTTCTTTAAGAGTACCATTGTGGTTTGAAGGAAACTCAGCATCAAAATCTACCCATTTACCATTTTTAACAAAACGCATCTGATCTTGCATTCCACCAGTTACGTTTGCGATAATTGGATTTCCTACTAAAATTGCTTCGGTAAGTGCTAATCCCCAACCTTCATTACTTGTTAATAAGATCTGAGAATCAGTCATATTATACAACCAATTCATTTGAACTGGACTTAGTTTTTCAGGTACAAAAATGATGTTGTATTTTTCGTCTTCAAAGAAATATTCTTTTACTGCTGCTAAATCTGTTCCATTGTCATCAACAACATCTGTGTGAAGTAAGAAAGCGCAACGTTTTGCTTTTTCTTCAGGTAATGTATCAACAAAATACTTATACGCTAAAAGCGTGTCTGGAATTTGTTTACGACGAATGTTTCTTGAGTTAAAGAACAATACAAAGTCATATTCTTTTCCTTTAAATACTTGTTGTTTGAATTTTTCAAACTCAGGATATTCAGGAGAATCTTTAGCAATAGGTTTAAATAAGTCATGGTTTAGACCATGAGGTACATATTCAATAAGTTTATTTTTGGCTTTATTTCCTAACACTAACTTATTGATGTTAACGGTTTGTTTAGAAATTCCTAACAACGCATCACACGCCTCATAGAATGGTCTGTTGTACATTGGTGCTGGATAGTCATCCCAAATGTTCAAATAAACAATAGGAATTTTTCTTCTAATTTCATTTTCAATTTGAAACAACCACATGAAGTATCTTGGATCAGTGATCAAAAAGATAGCATCTGGTTTTTCAATTCTGATTAATTGACGAATTAAATTTGGATCACCATATCCATCTACAGGATACATCATAACAGAAGTGTCTGTTAAACCAGTGTTAACATTGGTGTCAGGTGATAAGTCTAATTTTTTTCCTTTGTCTGGGTGATTAATGGCTCCAGCAACTTGTACCCAGTTAAAATGTTGAGCGGTATTAAGAACAATCTCACGAGCAACAGTTGCTACTCCTGAATGTACTCGAATGTCATCACAAATTAATAGGATTTTCTTCCTCTCATTTTGAGGTAAGTAAGCAAAACTTGAATTCATAAAACTTTTAATCTTTTAAATTTGAATAATTGGTAACTTGTTTTCTAAAATCTTCATCATTAAGGTATAAATCCATTGCTCGATTGACAAGCTTATTTAGACTAAATTTACGCTTAACACACTCTAATTTGAAGACGTCGAATAGTTCTTTATCGACTTTTACTGAGGTGAGTTGTTCATTTATTGGCATAACATTAATTTTTATATCGTATATAAATATATACGGATATCAAGAGACGGCCTCATTACATAAATCCTTCCTATCTTTAAATGGACAATACCTACAAGTACTCTTATCTGGTTGAGCAGTATGTTCAGTAGTTTTAAATGTTCCATCCATATTAAACACATTCTCTATGAATTCAGTTAATGCAGTTTTAGCTTTTTTAACTTTAGTTTTACCATTAGCTGGAGTAAATTCTTGGATACGTTTTTGAGGAAACTCACTTTGTTCCCATATTTTACGTTTTAGGATAAAGAACTTTACATCAATGTTTTCAATTGGAACTCCAAACTGTTCACTAAAGTAATGTTTGTAGAGTAGGATTTGGAATTGCTTAATTTCATCTTTCTTTTCCTTATCACCCCATCCTCGAGCACTTGTTTTTATATCATAAATGATAAATTCCTCTGTGTTCTCATTGTATAAAACAAGGTCAATAAACCCGTTGTATAAGATGTTAGGGTATCTAGGGTCAGGAGGCATCACAATAGGTATTTCAATTCCTACCAAGTGCCAACCCCTCACACTAAAGTATTCACCTCGTTTTTTCTTGATAAAGTCTAGAATGTTCATTCCATCATCAAAAAACTCTCTCATTTCATCAGAACTACTGAAGTGGATGTTCTTGTTGTTCTTATATTCTTTAGCGTAATTTTCTCTAAAGCGTTCTTCAAACAACTCTTCTATATCAATTCTATCAGCTGAGGCTCCACTTTCCTCATACATGGTATGAAGATACTTTTGAACTGTCTCATGAATTGAGGTTCCAAAAGTCATGTTAATTGAAGGAGCATATATCTTATGTCCGTCCCTGTATTGTAAAGCCCATTTTTTAGGACAAGACAAGTACATGGATAACTGAGAATAAGATATACTCTTTTGAAAAGCGTAGTTGATTTCTTGCGGTTTGAAATCTTTTATCTTTTTGATAATGGAAGGTATTTTACCCATTCTTTTGTTTTTCAAGCATTGTTTTTACTTTTTGAAGATAAAGAATCGCATCCATATGTTCTTGAAGAGCGTGTTCAATAAAATCTTCAATTGTAAGATCTTCTCGATCTAAGGTAACACCATATTTTTTCTCACCCATCTCAGCTCGCTTAACAAAATTCTCAATAACTGTTTGAACGATTGAGTCTGGAGTGTAGTCAGTGTATTCTATTTTCATTTCACTAGTTTTTTAATTTCCTTTTCATCAACTCCCTTAGTAACCAAAATATTTTCTAACCATGCTTTATCAGTTAGTTGAATATATTCTTCTGCCTCAGCAGTAGAACATTCAAAATGCTCAGCAACATACTTTAGCACTTCAGGTGATGCTTTTTTATTAGTAGACTTAATGTAAGGTGAATAAGTGTTTTTAGATTGTGGAATCATCCAACAATATACTTCATACATTTTCTTACTATCCTTAATATTTAACCCCTGTACATAGTTAACAATTTCTATGTACTTAGGATTCATACTTAGAAATTTATTAACCATGTAACCATTAAACAGTTTTTGCTGTTCAGGAGTAAATGTATTCCAATTAGGCTTTGTATCAATGATAGCCTTAATGAAATCAAAAATATTAAATTGCTTTGTTGTATTCTTCATATTCTGTTCTTAGTTCTTTAGGAAGCATCTCAGTTAAGATTTTTCCCGTCTTAACATCAATAAACACAGGAATTGGAATGACTGCGTCTTCACTTGTGCCAGTTAAGAATTTACTGATTTTACGTAGTACTACAGCCTCTTGGAACACTTGGTTTCCGTCTGCTGATTTCATAGGAGTAGACTGAGTAATGTCTACATTCATTTGTAGTTGTTCTTTGCTCATATTATTTAATTGTTTCTAAAATTTTACTTATACACGCCATTACATTGATTTCCTTATCTAAACGAAATGTTGAGTGGTACATATATTCCTCTAAGTAACATATAACCGCACCCTCATTCCCATTAGCATATTCGTTTAATCGATCATATAAAACTCTATATAAACCTTCAAAGTCATCTACCTCAGAATTTGCGATAAGTTGTCTAATGTTGTTAAATGATTTGCTTGATGGTTTTTTTAATTCATCAATAACTTTTGTCTGGTAGTCATCAGTTGTATTGATTGAATTATCAAGTACTAATTTGTTGTCAACAGTATATTTTTGACAGTTGTTAATGATTTTTCTAAAGTCAGGATAGAATCGTTTAACAATAGTAACTACATCTTCAATTGTATGTTCAATATCTTCTTTAGTTAAGATATCGTCAATATGTTGAGCCACTACTTTTTTAGTTGGAGGTGATAAATCAAATTCTTGACAACGACTTCTAAGTGGTTCAATTAGTCGTTCTGGGTAGTTACCTGTTAAAATAAAACGAGTTGTTAAACTATATGTTTCCATCATGTTTAACAATACCACTTGTGATGCTTGTAAAATATGAGTTGCCTCATCTAATATCACAATTTTAAGTGGTTTGAATGAACCAGCAGCAGCAAATGAACCTACTTTATCTCTCATAACATCCATTGATCGTTCATCAGTGGCGTTAATGTATAAGTAGTCACAGTCAATATTTTTAACTAATATTTTAGCGATTGTGGTTTTACCAGCACCTGGTTTACCAGCAAATAGAAGATGAGGAATATCTTGTTTATCAATGAATTCCTGAAATTTAGTTTTGATTTCATCTTTGCAAATATATCCTTCTAAAGTGTCAGGACGATATTTTTCATTTAGAATTGTATGTAACCTTTTTGCCATAACTTTTATTTTAATATATATAACCTTTTTTAGTAAACCAAATTAATAATCCCCATATAAATTAAATTTCTTAGGTGGAGTAGTATCTTCTTCATTTACAATTGCATACAACTCACCTTTCATAGGAGATAACCTAAAATCACAAGGTTTTTTAGTTTGCTGGAAGTGTGCTTCTAAAGCTTCAGTTAATGAAGTATACTCAGTTACAGGATTAGTATCGTTAACTAAATTCCAAGTATCACCTTTACCTTTAACTCGATTAGCTATTAATATATTTTTTTCTACTATTGCCATTTTTTAAATTTATTTGTTCATGAATATGAGGAGATAAATCTTTTAGGGATATATTTAATAAACCATCATTACTTTCTAACTCAACATAGAACATATTTGAGTTTGGGATAAAATTAATATCTGTGATTTCATATTGGGTTTCATCTATTTCAAGTTTTTTCCCTAAAAGATTTATTGCGCCTCTCATTTTTAGAACATTCCAGGCATTCCTGCCATTTCGTTATTGTTGTCTTTTTTATCTTTGTTTGTTTCAATAACTGCTGCTTCTGTTAACAAGAACGTACCTGCAATTGAAGCCGCGTTCTCGATTGCGTTACGAGTTACTTTAGTAGGATCAATAATACCTGCTTCTTTCATGTTAACAAATGCTTCTGTTTTCAAATTGTAACCAGACCAGTTATCAGTTTCTCCCATTTTGTTAATCAAATTGTAACACTCGCTTTCTGAGTATCCAGCGTTAGCTAAAATTTTCATAAATGGTGATGCGCATGCCTTGTAAACAATTCTTTTACCTATATACATATCTGAGTCTAACTCACTTCTGTTTTGAGTGATAGCTTCTCTAGCATATAAGAGTGCTGAACCACCACCTGGTACAATACCTTCCTCAATGGCAGCTTTTGTAGCGTGTAATGCATCATCAACTCGATCCTTAGTTTCCTTCATTTCAAGTTCTGAATTACCACCTACGTGAATAATTGCTACACCACCAATGAATTTTGCTAAACGTTCTTGTAGTTTTTCTTTTTCATATGGTGTAACTGATTTTTCAATTTGAGCTTGAAGTTCTTCGATGCGTGATTCGATTCGTGTTTGATCACCTTTACCATCAACAATTGTTGTTTGATCTTTAGTTACAGTAACCAAACGTGCTTTACCAAACCATTCCCAACTAAATTTATCAAATTTCATTCCTTTTTCAGAACTGAAAACTTGACCACCAGTCATAGTGGCAATGTCTTCAAGTAAGAGTTTTCTACGATCTCCAAAGTCAGGAGCTTTAACAGCACACACTTTAATTGTACCACGAATTTTGTTTACAATAAGTGTAGATAAAGCTTCACCATCAATATCTTCAGCAATGATAAGAAGTGATTTATTGTTTGTTGAAACACCTTCTAACAGTGGTAACAAATCTTTTACTTGAGTAAGTTTTTTATCGGCAATAAGGATAAGTGGTTCTTCTAAAGTACAAGTCATGTCGTTGTTGTTTGTAACAAAATAATGTGACTTATATCCTCTGTCAAACTGCATACCTTCTACTGTTTCAAGATATGTTTCACCTGTTTTAGATTCTTCAATTGTAACAACACCCTCACGACCTACTTTTTCCATTGCTGTGGCAATAAGATTTCCTACTGATGGATCGTTGTTGGCTGAAATGGTTGCTACTTGTTCTAACTGATTTGCAGATGAAATGTCTTGAGTAATTTCTTTACGTAAACATGTTACTACTTCTTTTACAGCAGCATCAATACCACGCTTAATCTCTACAGCATTACTTCCTTTATCCAGGTATGAAATACCTTCATTAATCATTTGTTGAGCTAAAAGTGTAGATGTGGTTGTACCATCACCTGCATTGTTTGCTGTTTTAATTGAGGCTTGTTTAATCATTTGAACACCAAGTTCCTCAAGTGGTTCTTCAAGATTTGAGATTTGTTTTGCTACAGTAACACCATCTTTTGTTGATCTTACTTCACCAAATTCAGTATAAATAACGTTTCTACCGTTTGGTCCTAAAGTGGATGTAACTGCGTCAGCTAATTTGTTAATGCCTGATAAGATTTTCTTACGGGCGTTTGGTCCGATTTCTACAATTTTGTTCATAAATTTTATTCAATGATTGCTATAACTTGATTTTCCGCGATGCTCCAATATTCTTGTCCATCTTCTTCTACTTTGACAGGACCGATTGGAGGTAAAATAACTTTTTGACCTACTTCAAGAGTGGTTTTAACAAATGTTCCTGTGGCTGAATAGTAACCAGGTCCAACAGATACAATAGTTCCACGTAATCCTTTTTCTTTTCCTAGATCGGGTACGACAATTGAGCCGTATGTGATTTCTTCCTCTTCTTGAGGTTTTACAACCACGGTATTAAAAACTGCTTTTAACATATAACTTTTTTGGTTTATAACTTTATTTACTATGATAAATATACTAAACTTAATTTACTTGATCAAGCTTTACTACCTCAGCTTCATCTACTTTAAATACATAAAACAAATATCCATTTTTCTTTAAGACAGTATCTGCCCCTATATAATCTTTATACTCATGGATTAGATCTGATTGGATGCTTTCTTCTTTAATTTGTCTTTTAACCCAATACAGACTACCATCCCATTCTACGATTTGTTTTGTTATGGTAAACATTAGATATCTTTTTTAACAATATAGTAAGTACTTTTAGTATCGTCTTCATAAAACTCTAACTTCATTAAGCCTTCTAGGTTAATAAATATTTTTGCTTTACTAGCTTCTTTATTGGCACTTAAGATTTCTTTTAATACATCTGAACTAAAACCAATTTCAAAATCAGATGGAGCATCTTTTTGTTTAACATTAGGTAAATAATAAGATACTTTATTTGCATACTCAACATCACCACCAAACATAAAGTCAATCTGGAATTCATCATCTAGACTTTTGAATGGTTTAAGCACTACTGTAGTACTTTCTGGCAAAGCAGATTTTGCTTTAATTAGAGCACTTATAGAATCAGAATCCATACTTGCTTCCAAATTGTATTCTTCAGGACCTGTATAAGTACCTGTTTTAGGAATTGTTAAAGTATCTGCTAATGTATAGTTGACTGTGAATTGACTATCTGAAATGATAAGTTTAGAAAACACTTTACCATTTTTAACATAGTCCAATAAAACATCTCCACTAGTGATACTGAGTAGTTTAAGTAATTGGCTAGTGTTACTAATACCTACTGTCGAGTCTAGTAGGTTAATGTTGTCATAAGTTAGCTCACCCAACATTTCTTTATTTGGTGAGGTATAACGAATGGTAAGTTTATTGTCTGTGATTTCCCATTTAACGGCTTCAATAAGTCCGTTTAGGTAGTACTTGTTGATAACTGATTGTAACTTTATTTTTGATATCATAACTTTGATTTTAACTAAATATAAGAAAAAAAGCTTAAAAAGTCAAGCTTTTTAAATTAATTCTTTACCTAATCTTGATAAAAAACGTTTGTATAATGTTGGTTTAGTTGACCAAGTTTTTATTTTATATAGTTCAGATAAATATTCCTGTTTTATGCTTGGATAATTTTCAGATGTCCATTCTTTTTTAGAAAAAAACCAAGGCATTTTTTCATACTCATCTTTATCAATTAATGAATTAATATCTTGAGTTTTTACATCAGATAATAATTTTAATAAAACATCTCTATATTCTGGGGATCGTTTTATATTAGTTGAAAGTTTATTAACTAAAGGAGCAGTAAATGAATCAAATTCCCAAGGTGATTTTAAGTATTTTTCGTAATTTTTTTCAAATTCTGATTTAACTGTTCCTGGATTGGATTTATCTAAAGAGCGGTTAAATTTACTTCCACTGGGTTCTGCTCCTTTTCTAGCATATAATACTCCAAATAATTTTTTATCTCTAACTTTAGGATCCATAGCATGAACTAATTCATGTTCTATTGTATCTTCAAACTCTTCTAAATCATCTATATTAAAATAAGCTAAATTAATTAAAAGAATGTCCCTATATGTGTCCATTCTTCCTGCTCCTACGTCTTCAGGGTCATTATAAAAACCTATACTAACAATTAAATCTTGATTTTTAAGATCTCTAAATTTAAAATAATCCTTAAATTTAGAATCAATGTAAGGTTGATCATAATTTTTAGGTGATTTTTTTCTTAAATCTTCTAAATTAGATTTGATATAGTTAAAAGCTTCTTTACTTTTATTAAGTATTTCCTGAGGAACCTTTACAATTCCTTCATCAATATAAATTTCTTTTAGTATATCTACTAATTTAATCATCTTATTTATATCCAGCAGCAACTAAACCAGCTTTAATATCAGCTAACATACTTGAAAGTGTTATTTTATTTGGTTGAAGCATAGGACCCCAACTTTTAGTAATACTAGGTATTGCTTTTTTAAGCTCATTTCTATCATTAATAGCTAAAGACGCTGCTTTTATTGTAGATGTACCTATTGTTTTTTCTAGTCTTTTAACATCAGTGGGTGTGGTTTGTGTAGGTGTTGGAAATTTTGCAATTTCTTCTTGAATAATTTGACGTAATTCTGATTTTTTCATTTTACTGAATGTTTTATTATAAATATATATTTTTTTTAAAAAGCGAAGAATTTCTTAACATTAGGATTAAGAGTTGGAAACTCCCACTTAAGATCAAGGTATAAGTTTTTTAACTTATTACCTAATAACGATTGAAATATCTCTTCAACATCAATATATGTTTTAACAAATTCCTCAATTTCAGGAGGTACTTGAGCATTTGGTAATCCAATTGTTTCTAAGTTATAAGGATTTTGTTTTAAGTTAATAATAAACAACTTATCACCTTCAATAATGGATTCATATTTTTTATCCAAACGCTTAAACTTAAGTAAGTCATTGTATCGTACTGCTGCTTTTGTATTGGCAGGTGCTTTTAGTCTGAATGAACTAAACATATCTCCTGTTCTAGCAGGTATATGATATGCTGATATCTGTTTTACTCCTGTAGGTTTGCCTAATGCTCTAGGATCCATTGTTTTTAATGACTTATAAAAATCAACAATTGAATCATCTATTTGGTTTTTAGGTTTACCAAACAATACATCCTTAATTAAATTCTCACCAAACTTTTTAAACAATTTGTTCATGTTGGACTTCATCAATTCAAGTCCTTTCATGTCTAGTTCTTCAACGTTAACACCTTCCTTGTTAGTAACATACATAGCGTAGCGGCGTTTTCCAGTCGTTAAAACGCCAGCACAAATTACTTCTTGTTTTAGCTGGAAGTAGTGTGTGCCTGGTTTAATGTTGAATAAACGTTTACTTAAACTGTTTAAGTTGTCATTTGAGTATGTTTGAATTTCAAGTGCTAGTTCAAGTATTTTACTGTTTTTGTCTTCAGGTTTAAGATCTGGGTATCTGTATTTGATTAAGTCACCTAACACAATGTACATAGAATCTGTATCACTAATACAAATGTGCTGTTTTTCAATACCTAACTCTTTATTTATAGTGTCATTGACATAAATGATAGATTCTTGTGTTAAACGTTGTCCTGAATTTGTAATAGCGGCACTACAAATCAAATGTCCATCAGTATATCTCCAACCATTCTTAGCGAATGTACCATACATTGCGTTTTGCAAGATCTTAAAGGCATGTTGGAACAAATCATATAGTTTATAGTTGGCCCAATCTTCTTCTTTACCTGCTTTTTTCTTTAAACCACGATAATGTTCTCGTTTCTCAAACCAACCCTCCAATATTTTTGCTACTACACTCTGTTCATCAGTTCTAAAAATAGCACCTGATGCTGAAATAGTATGTTCATTTTTTTCTATATAGTTAATTAGATCACCTAATTTAATTTTAGCTGATTTAAGGGTATAGTTTTCTTTATTTAGTTTTTCAATAGTAACCATTTCATTAGGATCTCTTTCTTTAAGTTTTTCCAATGAATGGTTTTGTTCATAAGTGGTATTATGTTCTACCTTAATTCGACCAACTAATGTTTCAATACCTAAATTAAGTGATTTAATGATTGAAGGATATAGTGAGGTAAAGTCCAAGTCAATTACATCAAAGTATAAACCAGGTATAGGTTCCAACAAATATCCACCAGCATAAGAAACATTGGCGTTTTTAAGTGATGGGTTGTGAGTTGTTGGTTTATTTGGTGAAATAATACCTTCACGTCTGAGATATTTTAGAATAGCACCCTCATTCATTACTGTGTTAAAGTAGATGCTTTCATATGGGATATTACAGATGTGAGAAATCATGATTGTTAAGTCGATAAATTTTAATTTACCTTCTAATGCTTCAATGATTTCAACATCTCGTAAGTTGTAGTCAATAAATTTATTTACATCATTTTTAAACAATGTATTTAAATTTCCCTCATATTCGATTTTACCTAAACTAACATATTTTTCTCCAATGTCACCTAACTTATATGAAGGTTCTTCTTTCATAATATATTTTTTATGAAGAAGCATATAGTCTAGGTGGTTAACACCTCCAATGGTAATTTGATTTTCACCAGCAAATTCTTGGTAGTTAACTTTTTTAATTGGAGATAAACGTGATACTTCATCCTCACCTACTTGTTGTTTAATTCTAAAGTATAGGTAAGGTATATCAAAGTATTCTGAGTTGTAACCACAAATGATAGTTGGGTCTAGCTCTTCTAACTTGTCAAGAAAACGTTTGATTAGTTCTTTTTCAGAACCACAAGGTATAATATGTTTCCCATCCTGATTATATTCTTTAATTTCTTTACTTTTATCAAGGATTAAACATATTTTTTGTTTAGTGGTAACATCTATCAAAGCAACAGAAGTGATAGGCATAGGTGCTGCCTTAATATATTCAGGTGTTAAAGCACCTCCCATTTCAATCTCAATATCCAAATAAACAATATTATGCCATTCAGGTACTACATCATCAAACTTGTAGTACAACTCACGTAACACCATCAATTCTTTATTGATGTCTTTTTCTAAGATGTTTGGATTGTCTTTATCAAATTTTTTAGTAGGTACAGCCCACCCACCAGTTAGAACTGGTTTGGCATTTTCTTGCCACTCATCTACTCGTTTCCAAAATGTAGGTTGGTACTGGAATTGGTTCCAACCAGTTTGGTCATCACGTAAGTAATAAGTATGTTCTTTAAAATCGTAGTGAATTGCTTGATACATAACCTTTATTTAATATACTAAAAGAATTTCTTAAGATCAGGTTTAAAGTAATTAATGCTTTTAAGAACTTTCCTATCTCGAGTTCTATATACAACATAATATTCTCCTGTTTTTTCATAATGAGTATCTTCTCCAATTCTTTCTGCTTCTCGTTTACAAGTTTCAATTGCTTCTTCTTCAGTTTTACATGCTTTAGACATGTTTGATGCTTGTACTTCTTGATAAGCAGGTATAATTTTATCTTTCAAACCATGAAGCATTGTACCATTACCTAATGAAACATAAGTAATGTCACAAAGTGCATCTAACACTTCTACAATATTTCCTGTTTCACAAGCGTGTTTATACTCTTCAAGTTCTTCTAAAATGAAGTTATACACAAATTCCCATTCTTTTCTATCTGGGATAGTAGGTGTGTAGTTGTTTGGTTTACCCATTGTAGCGTTGAATGTCTCAACTTCGGAGACAAAAGGTACATAGTTTAGTTGTTGTTGTAGAGAGTTAATTTTCTCTATAACATCATCACCTAGCTCAATTTTAGACATCATAGTCAAATCAATGACTTGAGATTTAAGAACGTCTATTAGTTCTTGATAGATTTTTTCTTTTTCCATAACCATAATATATAAAACTTTTTTTAATTTGACAAAGGTGCTTTAATGTGTTCCATTTGTTAAACTAACACCATGTCTAAAACCAGAGATGAAATCTTTAATTTCATTTTCAGTCATGTCTTTTAATATAGAACCTAATTGAAATCCAACTTCATTACCTATATCAGAAATATCACCATTGTTGTATTTCACCTTTGATAACTCTTTAGACAATTTGGTTAATGTTTTTTTAAAATCTATATCTCTTTCCATAACTTAATTACTTAAAGGTGCTTTAATGGTTGGGTGTGATTGTTAGTCAAATGTACCTTGTTTTTCTATTTTAAACTTAATTGGAGGTACTGATTTATGATTTGATTGAGTTTTAACTATAACTTCGGTTTCCATAAATCCAAATTTAATAAAAGATTCAAATGTTTCTTTCCAATTAATATCATCTAATTTAAAATCGGCAGTTATTAAATACAATCCCATTCCTGACATTTCTTCATCTCGCTCATATACTTGAGCGAAATATTCCTCAGCAGCCCAAAAAATTCCAAAGCTAGTTTTATCTATATCCGATTTACTATCTGCTGCTACAGCTCGGTATAGTGTTATTGTGTTACCTTTAATATATTTTTGTATAGTTTTATTAAACTTATTTATTATCTCTTCTAACTTCTTTTTATTATTAACAGTGCTTTTATATGGGGGACGTGTTAAGTTAGCTTTTACTTTTTCAATATCATCCAATGAGATACTAAAATTCTCTTTCAATAAATCTATTAATCGTATCATACTAATAAATATGACTAATTTGATAAAGGTGCTTTAATGGTTGGGTGTGATTGATAATTTTCTAAAATAACGTCACTAATAGAACTACAGAAAATACCATCTCTAACGTGAACTGTTGGTAGTGGAAAAGATTCTCTACTAATTTGTTCTTTTGCTTGTTCAATGTGATTTGAATATAAATGAACATCACCTAAGTTTCCAATTAACTCATCAGGAACCATATTCATTTCATCTGCTAACATCATTAATAACAATCCATAAGATGCAATGTTGAATGGTAAACCTAAGAATGTATCTACTGAACGTTGATTCCACATTAAAGAGATTGCTCTGGTTGGGTATGATTTGGAATGTTCTTTTTCCCATATATCCATAGCATAAGTTGAATGGATATAATCAACTGGAGTCTTAAAATACTCAACCCACCATTTTTCAAATCTTTCTTGTGAACTCAACTCTCTTGTATAAACTTGAAATCCATAATGACAAGGTGGAAGTACCATTTTGTCTAATTCACCAACATTCCAAGCATTAACCATTAATCGTCTTGAATCTGGATTTGTTTTAAGTTCGTTGATTAGGTTTGCGATTTGGTCTATTTGTTTTACTTTATGTTCAATTTGAGGTTTGTTTGTTTTTCTATCATAACTGTTAACGTGTTTGTGAAAATTATCACTATCCCACTCTCTCCATTGCTTACCATAGATTTTTCCTAACTCACCCCACTTCTTAGCAAACTCATCATCTGTTTTGATTTTGTTGATGAACTCTTCTTGTGAATATGGTCTAAACCCATAAGCAAATGATGGATTTGTAGAAAAATGTTCATAGTGACCATCAAATTCTACTAAACAACCATCCATATAACCCGCAATTCTGTCTAAACCTCCCTCTACGCCAGATATAGTATGTTTCAAGTAATTCTTATACGCATCACCATCCCAAATATGACAATCATTATCAACTAAGTACTTAATGTTTGTATCACCTTTTAAAAACCATAACAATTCTGTTACAATTGATTTCCAAGCCATCTTTTTAGTTGTGAGTAAAGGAAACCCATCACTCATTTTATGACGTATTTGTCTTCCAAATACTGATAGTGTTCCTGTACCTGTGCGATCTTGTTTTGTTACTCCATTGTCAAGGATGTCTTGGAGTAGGTCTGTGTACTGTTTATCTAGGTTGTTCATTATTCACCTTATTTAAAATCTTTACAATTTCCTGTGAGTATGTTAAGAATGTTCTTTCTTTTGTTAAAGTAGCTTTATGTACTTTATCACAATACTCTTTGAATGGTTGTGAAGTGGATTTATCACTATTTTGTTTATCTAGGTTGTTCATTTCTTTTTAGGTGGACGACCACGTTTAGATTTAACTTGCTGATATATTCCGAATTTTGACTTACAGTTAATATAAAATTCTTCTAATGTACCATCAAAATTTTCTAACTCAGAGTAATATTCTTCTTTAGTTATCTTAAATGTTTTAAGAAATTCCTTTTCAATAGTTCTGAGTTTGTCAGATTCGTCTTTTTCAAAATCCTCCCACAAACGTTTTCTGCGAGCACGTTCAAGTTGAGTTACCTCAATCCAATGTTGAGTATCTTTTGTTTCAGTTAACTTTTTGTTTAGTTCAAGTTCACTAAACTGAGCCTGCCAAAAGTAATGTGAGAATTCAAAATCACCATTCTGAATTTTATCGAGTAAAGGAGCTTGATTGAGTAGTGGAACATTTTTAGTATCCCATTTTCTCCACCACCTAAACTGGTTGTAGTTGAGTGGTTTAAGATCAGCTAACTTTGTCTTGATAATTTCTTCAGAGTGAGTTTTAAACATAACCTTTTATTTAATATGAATATAAGAAAAGGAGTCTTGTAATCAAAACTCCTTCCCATTTTTCATAATAGCATGCATAAACT
>Ga0315900_10001583_pt1 | contig 36233 bp, 29 predicted proteins | sample LakEriMetagenome_FD_203521 | JGI IMG/M metagenome (GOLD analysis project Ga0315900, IMG submission 203521) | Freshwater fungal communities from buoy surface, Lake Erie, Ohio, United States - Buoy 12 MA114 | ecosystem: Environmental > Aquatic > Freshwater > Lake > Lake biofilm | place: USA: Lake...
TGAGACGAAGCAGATCATCCAGGTCCTCCCGATCGCTGCGGTGCTGGCCTCGAACCAGGACGTCGCAGCGCAGTCCGGGGTGGCGCTGCAGCAGTCGGGTGAAAGTGGCGTGACCCGCGTCGGAGAGCATCAGGACGCGCAGTCCGTCGAGATGCAGCAGGAGCACCAGGGCGCGGTCATCTCCCTTGTCCTGAAGGTCGTGCGACATGGGATGCAGGACCTCGATGCGTGCTGACGGGCTGAGTTTCAGCACGTCGCCCGCCTGATGCCGGTGCCAGTGCAGGCTGTCCACGGGAATGAGGCTGGATAGCGCCCGCAGGGAACTGCGCCTGCTGTCGCGACGCCAGGGCTCCAGGATGCTGGTGTGCATGCGCGGGCTGCCTTTCTGGAAGGCCAGGGGAGCCGCGCCGGCATGGGCGCTGTCGGCATGGGTGAGCAGGATGCCACGCAGTTGGTTGACACCATCGTGACGAAGCGCGGGTTCGACGATTCTGCGCCAGGCACGCTCGTTGCCGCAGTCGATGAGCCAGTGTTCATCCCCAACCTTCAGGTGCGTTGCGGCCCCGCCGTTCGGAAGCTGCAGGACGCGGAGGCATGCAGGGGCTTGTTTATCAAGGCGCAGGTCGAGCGTGAAGGAACTGCCGGGCAGCGAGGCGAACCAGGCGGCGGAGCTCATCATCGCGGCGGCCAGCCAGGCATTGAGCAAGTTGGCGCCGCATTGGAGCGTGTGAAGGCCGAAGGCCGCCGCGAGCAGGCTCAGGCAGGACACACCCAGGCTGAGGCCCGAAAGCGGCACCACGATCATGTTGGCCAGCAGGGCCACCGGGGCGAGGGTCCGGAAGTGGCCGAAGGTGAGAGGCAGGCTGCCGATCCATGCGGCGGCGGAGGTGCAGGAAAGGCCGGCGGCCTGACGCCGAAAGGCGCGCATCAGAATGGTGGGAAAGGTGGCCAGGCTTGCAGGCAGGAAAGGGTCCAGTTCCGTCCAGCCGCGCAGCCTCTGCATGAGCGGCGTGGCGAGCGCGGCGATGGCCCAGAGCACGCCGAACGAAAGTTGAAATCCCGGCTGGAACAGCTGCTGCGTGTCGGTGGCCAGCAGCACCAGCGCCGCCAGACCCAGGCTGTTTTGAAGCTCGCCGCGCCGGTTCCAGCGAATGCCCGCCAGCACAATGGCGATCATGAAGGCGGCGCGCGCGGCGGAGGGGCGCCATCCGGTGATGAAGGCGTAGGCGAAGACGATGACAACGATGGCCGGGATGCTGCGTGAACGTCCGACCCCCAGGCATTGCAAAACCAGCGCAGCCACGCCCGCCAGCATGACGACGTGCAGGCCGCTGACGGCGAACACATGCAGCGTGCCGCTGTTGCGGAAGGCGTCCTCGATTTCCTTGCCCGCCTCGCCGGAGGCACCCAGGGCCATGGCCAGCAGCACGGAAAGCTCCTCCGGCCTGTCCTCCAGGCCCAGGGCGATGGCCTCGCTCATCCACTGCCGTGAGGATTCGGCCAGCCTTTGCAGATGAAAGCCTGGCGCCCATTTGTGTGCCTGCCTGAGCCTTGCGGCATCCGCCTGCAGCACGGCCACCCAGCCTTGTCGCAAACCATGTTCGGCCTCGTCAAACTCCCCGGGATTCATGGCCTGGCGCGGCAAGGTTAAACGGCCTGCCAGCTCGTAAGTTCCAGGCTGCTTCAGGACAAAGCCGCGGGGCAGGAAAACCTGGACTCCAGCCGTCACAGACTGCCAGCCCGCCGCCTGATTCCAGCGCACTTCCGCCACAGAGCACAGAGCACGCGTGGGATCCAGGCTGGTGCCGCTTTGAAAGGGATGCAGCGTGCCGCGCAACTCGGCGAAGACCTCCTCAGCCTGATGATCCAGCAGGTGCTGGCGGACAGGGTTCTGCCGGGTCTGGCGAACCTGCCCGGCATGATGAACCATGAAAAAGAGCGTGGTAAGCAGACCGATGACGGCCCGGATTTTGCGCCTCATGGCCAGCAGCGCTGCCATTGCCGCCAGGGTGCAGGTCACGAAGCCGCTGGCCGCGCGGGGTTGATCCGCAATCAGAATGCCCGCCACGGCGGCCAGGGCGAGCATCAGCAGGGGACGTTTTCGTCCGACTTGATCGATGCCTGAACCCAACCGCTGCCAGAGGGTGGGGCTCAGGTCTGGACAGGCGGGAGCTTCCATCATTCGTCATTCTGCGATGCGGACGGGGCTTCCCCGGCGACATCGGCTTTTTCCGCGTCGTCTTCGGAAGGCCCCTCCTTGCCCGTCGGCTCTTCGGAACTGAGGCGTTCTCCGGAGAGGAAGATGGAGGTGCCGATGGCGTCGGCCAGCCTTGGCAGCACGACCTTCACAAAGAACAATCCGCCGCCCGCGCCCGCAAACAGGAAGAATATCAGCAGCAGGATGGGGTCGTCGCCCATCAGATTCCAGCAACGCCAGGCCAGCCAGAGCAAGGCTCCGGCGGCTAGAGTCCGCAGCACCCATCGGCCTTTCATGCCTGTTTGTAGCACGGAAGCACCGTGGCTGGCAAGAAGCAGGGTGGTCGGGATTCACGAGGCTTGCTGCCCGGCGGCTTTCTTCTAAAAGAACCTGCATGGCATCTGATTACTCTGATCGTTGGACCCTTGATTCCTGGTTCTCCCGCTTTGGCGGGCCTGATTACGTCGAGTTCAAGACGGCGCTGGTGCGCGATGTGGAGGCATTGAACCCCCGCATGGCCGCGCTTGGCGGCGATCTCCTGGAGCTGGCGCGGGCGGTCCAGGAGACCGAGGCGCTGGGCGACCGTCTCGGCCATCTTTCGGCCTACCTGGGCTGCCTTTCGGCGGATGATGCCAATGATGAATCCGTGAAGGCCGATGAAGCCTGGATCTCGACGGTCGAGGCGGAATACTCCAAGCTGCTCGCCCCGCTGCGCGCCGCCCTGGCAGCCCTGAATGACGCGGACTTCGAAGTCCTGCTGCTGGATGCCACGCTGAAGGATGCCGCTCATGCCGTGAAGCGGCTTCGCCATGAAGGCCGCCATCAGATGAGCGCGGAGATGGAGGCCCTGGCCGCCGATCTGAACGTCAACGGCCTGCATGCCTGGGGCCGGCTTTATGACACGCTTACGGGTCGGATGGAGTTCGAGATGACCTTTCCCGACGGTCATCGTGAAACCGTGCCGATGTCGCGCCGCCGCGCGCTGATGTCGGAACCCGACCGCCGGCTCCGCCAGGCCGCGTTTCACGACGGACAGAAACCCTGGAACGAACATGCCGTGACGCTGGCCGCAGCCCTCAACGGCATCGCTGGCACGCGGTTGAGCCTGTATGGACGCAGGTCGTTGCCGCACTTCCTCGATACGCCGCTCTTTGACGGCGCCATGAGCCGGAGGTCGCTCGACGCCATGCTGGAGGCGATTCATGCGAACATCGAACTGCCACGCCGGGCCATGCGCAAGGCGGCAAAGCTCCAGGGCACGCCGGCCCTGCATTTCTTCGACCTGGAGGCGCCCCAGGTCGCCGCGCCCGACGAAAAGCCCCTCACCTGGGACGAGGCCTGCCGGACGGTGGACCATGCGTTCTGCGCGGCCTATCCAAAATTGGGACACTATTTCCGGCGCATGCTGGAGGATCGTTGGATCGAGTCCGAGCCGCGCTCCGGCAAACGCCCTGGCGCCTTCTGCACGGGTTCGCCCCTGAAGCGCGAGGAACGTGTCTACATGACCTTCCACCGCACGGTCCACGACATGGTCACGCTGGCTCATGAAGTCGGTCATGCCTGGCATTCCTGCGTGCTGCGCCCGGCCAGGTCCCTCGCCTCGAACTACCCGATGACGCTTGCCGAGACGGCTTCGAACTTTGGCGAAATGATCCTGCTGTCCGGCCTCATGAACGATCCGGGGATCACGGCGGCGACGAAGGCCCACCTGCTCGACCAGGAGATGCTGCGGGCCCACGCCTATCTGGTCAACATCCCCATGCGCTATGAGTTCGAGAAGGCCTTTTACACCGAACGCGCCTCGGGTGAGGTCGGGGTCGCCCGGCTGGCTGAGCTGATGACGGACGCGCAGCGCAGGCTTTATGGGGACACCCTGCTGGATGACGGGGCTGATCCGATGTTCTGGGCCTCGAAGATGCATTTCTTCATCAGCGGCATCAGCTTCTACAACTTTCCCTACGTTTTTGGTTATCTGCTCAGCCAGGCCCTCTTTGCCCGGTTCAAGGAGGAGGGGGCGGGATTCCTGCCGCGCTATGAGGCCTTCCTCCAGCTCACCGGCTCCGCGACCTGTGAAGAGGTGGTTCGCCGGACGTTGGGCGAAGATCTCACGAGCCCCGACTTCTGGGCGGGGGCGCTGAGGGCGATGGAGCCGTCGCTCCTGGCGTATGAGGCCCTGGCGTGAGGAAAGAAGCCGAAGAACGCAGGTCATGGCAGGATGGAATTGCAGGCCGCCGATCCACTGATGGCTTGGCCGCCTTGAACATCATGTCGCATTTGCTGAAAGCCTTGGGAGACGGCCTGCGTGTTCGGTTCATGCCTTCATTTGCCGTCTCTGTTTCGCGCCGTCATTTCATCTCCGCCACCCTGGCCGGAGGGGTGGCGGGCCAGCCAGTCCTGGCGGCTCCTGCCCCTGCCGTGAATCCGGGGAACTTCAGCGAACCCGCCCGTGACATCCCCCTCACGGCGGATGCGGACGTCATCATCTGCGGGGCCGGTCCCGCCGGGGTTGCCGCCGCCATCACTGCGGCCCGAGCCGGGGCAAAGGTGCGTTTGTTCGAATGGCGTGGATGCCTGGGCGGTGTCTGGACGGCGGGCTTGCTCGGCTACTTTCTCGATTTCAACAAGCCGGGTTTTGCCAGGGAACTGCGCGACAAGCTCGACGCCCGCGATGCGCGGGCCAAATCCACCAGCACAAGCCGCTTCTGCTACGATCCCGAAGCGCTCAAGCTTCTGCTGGAGGAGTTGTGCGTGGAGACCGGCGTGAAATTCCAATATCACACGAAGGTCTGCGCAGCCTTCAAGGAGGGCGGCCGACTCACCACCATCGTCACGGAGTCCAAATCTGGCCGCCAGGCCTGGAAAGCTCCGGTGTTCATCGACACGACGGGCGATGGCGACCTGGGGTTTCAGGCGGGCTGCGCCTTTGAAACAGGCATGGCCGAGGACTGTCCCTGCCAGCCGATGTCGTTGAACGCCCTGCTTGTCGTGAAGGACGCCGAGGCCCTGCGTGAGTTCATCCGATTCGGCACGCCGAAGAAGGGTGAAAACACCGACGGCGAGAAGAAGAAACGCATCAAGGACGTGCTTGTCGGCACCGGTCATTTTCCGAGTTATGCCAGTCCGACGATGTGGCATGTGCGGGACAACTTGATCTTTGCGATGATGAACCACGAATATGGCATCAAGGCCTGGGACGCCGCCGAGATCACCGCCGCCACCGTCCGGGCGCGGGCGGAGATGAACAAGATGGTGGCCAACCTGCGTCAGCTTGGCGGGCCCTGGGAGGGCATTCAAATCGTCGCCACCGCCGAGCAGATCGGCGTGCGTGACGGCCGCCGCATCAAGGGCCGCTACACGGTTCTTCAAGACGATCTTGCGAAAGGCGCCCGTCATGATGACGCCGTCACCCGAGTGAACTTCGGCATCGATGTTCATGCCCTGAGCGCCGATCACAACAAGAAGCATTCGATCATGCCCAAGCCGATTGACATGAAGCCCTACGACATTCCGCTCCGCGCCTTGATCGCGAAGGATGTGGATGGACTCATGATGGCCGGCAGATGCATCAGCGGCGACTTCATCGCGCACTCAAGCTATCGTGTCACCGGCAACGCTGTGGCCATGGGTGAGGCGGCGGGGGTCACGGCGGCCCTTGCCGCGTTGTCGAAACGCCTGCCGCACGACATCCCCTGGAACGAAGGCCTGGAGAAGCTGAAGGCGATCGGGCAGCGAGCCTGAGGCCCCGGCGCTGGCGCAAATCGGTCAGGCCATGTTTTGTCGTGAGAGGATAGGCGAAATCAAGCCATGGAGGATGCGCAAGAAGGCAAAGGCCCGGGGATGGGCTGAAGTTGGCTAAAGCGAAGCCTGGGCCACGTTGATGTTGCCTGGATGCCTGTGAATGCCTTGTCTTGTTGTTTGTTTCACTTTGACCTCATGAAATCCGCTCTGCTCTGCCTTCTGATGCTCCCCTCAGCCCTTCAGGCCTCCTCGTGGTCCTTGGATGGTGTTGATGAATCCTTGGTCGTGCGAGGTTCTGTCAAACCGGCATCCGGTGCGGTGGGGGGCAGCCTTGTTCTTGATGGCAGCTCATTGCTGGAGATCAAGAGCAGCGCGGGGCTCGCGAGCGGGGCTTTCATGGTGTCGCTGTGGTTCAACCCTTATGCGCTGGAAGGCGGGCAGCAGATGCTGGTGGGCAAGAATCGCTATTCGCGGAACGAACGGCAATGGGGGCTGCTCATCGAGCCGGATGGACGCTTGAAGGCTTATCTGCATCAGGGCGGCTGGAGCACCGTCGCATGCACGGAGACGCTGAAGGCAGGTGCGTGGCATCATGCGGCCTTGGTGGTCGATTCGGCCCGGGCAAGGCTTTTTTTGAATGGCAGACCGGTGGGCGAGGTGGGGCTGAAAGGCCCTGTTTCGCCCACAAAGGCCCCGGTCACGCTGGGAGGCATCTTTGACGAGGGACGCGTTCGCCAGGGCTTTGTGGGGGCGCTGGATGACCTGCGGATCGAATCCCCGGCGCTCAGCGCTGAAGAAATCGCCTCGGCCTATCATCCTGTGACGGCCCGGCATGAGCTGCCAAAGCCGATGACGGCTGGTTTCCCACTGTGGGATGACATGCGGAAACTCTCGGAGGCGAAGGACCTGCCGGTGCTGGAGGGCGTGGAGTTTCACGTCATCAAGAAGTGGGACAAGGACGCGGACGGCTACACTTTCCTTCACGGTGTCGGCCTTTGCTGGCACAAGGGCAGGCTCTATGCGTCCATCGGGCACAACAAGGGTGATGAGAACACGGTGACCGAGGAAGCGCAGTATCGCGTGAGCGAGGATGGCGGCAAAACGTGGGGCGAGCTTCGGGCGATCGATGCGGGTGAGGAAAAGGACCTCGCGGTGAGCCACGGTGTTTTCCTCTCAAATGGCGGAAAGCTATGGGCCTTTCATGGGGCGTATTACAACCACATGGAACGCATCCACACGCGTGCCTACTCGCTTGACGAGGCCAGCGGGCGATGGGTGAAGCACGGCGTGGTGCTTGAGAATGGTTTTTGGGCGCTCAACCAGCCGGTGAGGATGAGTGATGGGAACTGGATCATGGCAGGCATCAGCGCAGGGCCTTACTCGAACAGCGGTGTCTTCCCTGCGGCGGTCGCGATGAGTCATGGTGATGATTTCACGAAGTGGGACTTCGTCGGCATTCCTGTTCATGAAGGCATCCGGCTCTGGGGGGAGTCGTCGGTCATTGTTGAGGGGTCGAACGTTCTGAACATCGCCCGCTACGGCGGCAAACCGCTCGCCTTGATCTCGAAGAGTGCGGACTACGGCCGCACCTGGACACCGATGGGCGAAAGCAACCTGCCCATGACCACCAGCAAGCCGGCGGCCGGCCTGCTCAGCAATCGACGTCGCTATCTGGTTTGCACGAATGCCGCGAACAACGGCGGCCGTCGCGCCCCGCTGACCATCGCCATCAGCGAGCCGGGCAGGGAAGTTCTCAGCAAGGTCTTCGTCATCCGCCATGCCGAGCACAACGGCCCCGGCGAGTCGAACCCGAAAGCCTCGCTGAGCTATCCCTGCGCCACCGAGCATGAGGGCAGGCTCTACGTCGGCTTCTCCAACAACGGCGGCCGTCGCGGCAATCTCAACAGCGCCGAAATGGCGGTGATTCCAATCGACAGGTTGAAATAGTGGATGCTCAAGGCCCAATCCTGAAATTTGCCTCTGTCAGAGGTGCGGAAGTTGGGACAACCTAGTGACAATGGTGCCTGAAGCATCATGAAAGGCGGCTGTCTTGTTGGAATGTTCCACACCCCTTGTTTGCGCAGCCTGTTCGAGGACAAACTGGAGCGGGTGATGGGAATCGAACCCACGTATCAAGCTTGGGAAGCTCGTGTTCTACCATTGAACTACACCCGCATCGCAATGCGTTGGTCGAGTAAGGGCTGGGTTGCCGGGTTTGTCAAACGGGCGGTGTGGGGCTCTTCCTGACCTGGGGGCTTGTCGAAGCTTTCCTGGAGAAGGGGACGCTGAGGGAGGTTTGTGAGGATCGACAGCGGGAATGCTCAATGCCCGGGCTTCAATGACCAGGGAATGCACCAAGGCGAGAAGATCAGGTTTTGGATCTGATCGGAGGCGGCTGCTTTCGTGATTGGGACCTGGGCGCTTCATCGGTCATTGGCTTCCTTGTCGTCAGTCATTCCAACATCAATCGCAGGCCGGATGAGGTGTTCCTTCCGGGTGGCAGAAAGGGCTTTGATTTACTGCCGGCCGGGGGTTTCCGTGCTGGCTCCGGCGCCGAGGAGTTCCTCGTCGGCGAGATCGTAACCGACGACCTCGACCTCGCCCCGACGGATCTTTTTCTGGGCCATGGCGATCGAGATCCAGCGGAACTCCTCGTTGTTGTCGAGCAGCACCTTGATGACCATGGTGAGGGGCACGGCCATGAACATTCCGAGGGGACCCCAGAGCCAGCCCCAGAAAATCACGGAAAGCACCACGACCAGGGCGGAGATGCCGAAGCGTCGGCCGAGCAGCTGGGGCTGGACAAAGTTGTCGAGGCCGAAGTTGACCAGGCCGTAGCCGATGGCCACGCCGACGGCGGTTCCCGCGCCATGCTGGACCAGGGCTTCGACGACGGCGGGAATGCTGGCGGCGCTGGAGCCGACGGCGGGGATGTAGTTGAAGACGAAGGCGACAATGGCCCAGAGCAGGGGGTATTGGAGATCAAAGAACCAGCACCAGACGCCGGCCAGGGCTCCGGTGAGGGCGCTGATGAGAGTCTTCACGCCCAGGTACTTCTGGATGTCGGTGGCGCTGCGCAGCAGGCCGCTGAAATCCGGGCCACCCGCCTGACGAACCGCGACAAGGCGGCGCTCCGTGCCCTGGGCCTCCATGAGGATGAACATCATGAGGATCAGCACCATGATGAAGCCGACCAGGAAGTTGGCCACGGTGCCGAAGGTGCTGCCGAGCATGGAGCCGATGCGCGTGACCACGTCCTGCTGGGTGACGTAGCTGATGAGCTGGTTCCATTCAAAGAGGGTGTCGATGGTCGACTTGGCCTCGGCGACGCCGTTGTCCTGGAGCCAGCCGGCAAATTCGTTCATGTAGGTCTGCAGGCCGCGGATGTAGCGGGGCAGGTCGCGGTTGAAGCTCATCAGCAGGCGGACGGCCAGGGTGATGATGCCTGCGAGCACGCCGAGGTTGACCAGCAAGGTCATGCCGAGGGCCAGGACGGCAGGGACACGCTTGCGGATGAGCCAGCGCAGAAGCGGAAAGCTGAGGACGGCGAGGAAAAAGGCGTAAACGACAGGCACCAGCACGCCGGCCGCCGTCTTCATGCCTGCGAGCACGATGAACAGGCAGGCCAGGGACACCAGCATCCTGGAGCTTCGCTGGCCCCAGTGGATGTGCTTTTCGGTGCTTTCATGGTCGGCTGACATTCCAGCACCGTCCCTGACAAAGCAGGCTGGCTCAAGAAAAAACGCCTGTGTTTTGCAGGTTCGCGGAAGGTGCCAGGAACCTGTCTGCCGGAGTTGCGCGGGGCGTAAGGTTTTGTATTCTCGACGTCATGTCCCGTTCCCGCCAATCCATCGCCCTTCTCTGGCTGCCCCTTGCCCTGATCTCCGCCGCGCTTGTGCTGCGCTGGTTCAAGCTGGTGTCGCCGGGCATGAACCTGCTGCCGAACTTTTCGCCCTGGATGGCGCTGGCGTTCACGGGAACGCTGGTGATGCCGAGGGCGCTGTCCTGGTGGGTCTGGCCGGTGGCCATGCTGGGGGTGAATCTGGCCGCCCTTGGCGTCGGTCCGGCCTTGGATCCTGAAAGCCTGGCGATCTACGGCATGTATGGCATCGCCGCCTTCCTGGCCTCCCGTCAGCGCGGAACGCTCTCCGTGGCGGGTGCCCTGACCGGCGTGGTGGCCTGCAGCCTGGTGTTTTATGCCGCGACCAACACGGCGGCCTGGCTGGTTGAGCCTGCCTACGCGAAAAACTTCACCGGCTGGCTCCAGGCGCAGACGTCCGGACTGCCGCAGTATCCGCCTAGCTGGACCTTTTTGCGCAACTCCTTGTTCAGCGATGTCGGGTTCAGCCTCGCCCTCCTGTGCGCCTTCAACGTCGAGGCCCGGCTGCGCTCGACCCTGCCGATGCCCTGGATGGCAAGGGCGGCGGCTTGAAAGTAAAACCGAAATCAGAAACTCGAAGCTCGAAGCTCGAAGCTCGAAATCCAAAGATTGGTTGAGTGATGTCCGGCTGGATCGGTGAATTCGGATTTCGAATTTCAATCTTAGGATGCCCGGATGTCGAAGCTGAACACCACGAGCCTGCCGGGAGTGCGTCCGCATGGGCGCGGGGCGGCGCTGAACACGCGGCAGCGGTTTTCCGAGCTCCAGGTCAGTTATGATGAAGGCGAGGAGCCGCCCAGGGTGGTGACAAAGCTGTTCCGGGATCATTCGAGTTCAGTCATCTCGCGCCACAACAGCCCGGACCTGCCTTTCGGCGCCAGCCTGAACCCTTACCGGGGCTGCGAGCATGGCTGCGCTTATTGTTATGCGCGGCCGACCCACGAATGGCTGGGCTTCTCCGCCGGAGTTGATTTTGAAAGCCGGATCATGGTGAAGGAGGACGCCCCGGCGCTGCTTCGCGCCGAGCTGGCGAACGAACGTTATGCTCCCGAAAGCCTGTCGCTGAGCGGCGTCACGGACCCCTACCAGCCTTTGGAAAAGAAGCTGCGGATCACCCGCGGCTGCCTGGAGGTGCTGGCGGAGTGCCGGCATCCGGTGGTGCTGATCACGAAAAATCATCTCATCACCCGGGACATCGATCCTCTGGCCGAGCTGGCGCGGTTTCAGGCCACCGCCGCGTACATTTCCATCACCAGCCTGGATTCGAGCCTGGCCCGGAAGCTGGAACCGAGGGCGTCCTCGCCGGAGATGCGGCTGCAGGCCATCCGAGAGCTTTCGGCGGGCGGAGTGCCGGTGGGGGTGTCCGTGGCGCCGATCATTCCCGGTCTCAACGACAGCGAGATTCCGGCGATCATTGAAGCCGCGAAGGCGGCGGGGGCGCAGTTTGCGGGCTACACCGTGGTGCGGCTGCCGTTCAGCGTGAAGGAAATTTTCGCCCTTTGGCTGGAGGAGCATTTCCCCGGCATGAAGGAGAAGGTGCTGGGGCGGATTGAGGAGACGCAGGGGCGAACCTTGTCACACAAGGAGTTTGGCAGGCGGCTGAAGGGCGAGGGCGTCTGGGCCGGTCAGGTCGAGCAGCTGTTCAAGGTCTCGCTCAAGCGCGCCGGTCTGCTGCACAGAAGGCCGCAGGTGAGCGCCGCTCATTTTCGCCGGCCGCAGACGGGCGGGCAGATGGAGCTGGCGCTTTGACTGCAATTCCGCGTTGCCCCGGAGGCCGTGCAAACTAGCATGAAGGCATGCAGAAAATCCTTCGCTTAGCGCTCATCGCCCTGGTCACGGTCTGTCTTGTGGTGGGGATTGGCATCGGCGCCTTTTCCTGGTGGGTGATGCGCAGGATGGGGCCTGAGATCTGGGTGACGCAGATCGAGCGTCAGCTGAACTGCCGGGTGGAGATCGCGGATGCGAGCCTGAGCCTATTTTCCAGTCCGGCAAGACTTGTGTTCAAGGGCTTCAAGATGGCGCCCCGTGACGCCGAGGTGGCGAAGGAGCCCGGCGCCCGCACGCCGTTGAAGGAGGGGGCGGCTCCGATCCTCATCCCTGAAATCTCGCTGGCGGTGAAGCTGGAGGACCTCATGAACCGCCGGTTGTTCGTCGAACAGCTCCGGCTGGTGTCGCCGGTGATCTCTGAATCGATCAATGAAAGCGGGCGCAGCACCCTGGAGCCGCTGTTCAAGAAGCCTGGGCCGGACGCCCCGCAGGCCGGGCTGGTGGCGGCTCCGAAGGAGACCTTGGGCGCAGGGGCGCCGAAGGCGGAGGGGGCTGGGCAGGCGCAGGCCGGAGGGCTGGAGGGTTTCGCATTTTCCGTGAGCAAGGCCGGCATCGAGGACGGCAGCCTGACCATTCAGAACGCCAGGACCACGGTGCTGGTGACCGGGCTGAACTTCAGCCTGGGCGAGATCGACATCGACATGCGCAACCTGGCGCAGCATAACAAGATGCTCGTCAGCATGGACGCCGCCGTGCGGGTCGTCGGCGAGGCCCGGATCGCCGGCGCCAGGCAGCAGGCCACGCTGGCCGACCTGAAGCTGTCCGGAGAGGGGACGATCACGCCGGTGGACCCTGTCAGCCGGACGCTGGTGCCGCGCACCGTGCTGAAGCTGACCCTCGCCAAGGGGTCGGTCATCGCCGGGCACATCACCATGGCCGACGCCGCCGGCAAGGAGATGAAGACCCTTCAGGATTATGGCATCGACCTCACCCCGGTCAGGGTGGGGGGGGAGCTGCAGGAGCCGGCGGTTTTGGAGGGAGTGTTCCGCGCCAACATCTTTTCCGTGCTGGCAGACACGCGGTTTGCCTTCCCGGACTACGAGGTGGTGATTGCGCGCAAGTCCCACGTCAACACGGCGGCGGACAAGCACGAGATCGAACTGCGGCTGTCCTGCGGCAAGGACCTCCAGGACCGCCTGCAGAAGGGCATCGCCGGGGCCAAGGCAGGGGAATCCATCGCCCGCGGCCTGGTCAAGGCCCTGTCCGACGAGCGGGGCCGGATGACTTTTGACATCGAGTCCGAAGGGTCTTTGTCAAACCCGACGATCAAGCCCAAGATCGACCGCCTGCTGAAAAACCTCATGCGCGGCGAGGGGCTGGGCGACCTGCTTCAAGGTCTGCTCAAGAAGCTTTAGCAGGCGCTGATTGAAACCCAGCCCGTGTCGATCAGGCGAAGCAAAGTGGCCATCTCGCTCCGCGAGATGAGAGGGACGCCTGTCTGCCCCAGCCGTTCACGATCTCCAGCTGTCCGGCCTTCTGGCGAAAGTCTCCCACCCAACTCGGTTTGGCGAGACCTGGCCTGAAAGCTCAGGAAGTCGTTTTTGGCGGATGAAAGGCGGGGCGGGCTCGTTAAACTGGCGATGATGTCCCTGGTGACCCTTTCCAACGTTTCCAAGTCCTACCGTGATCCTGGCAGCCAGATCCGCGTGCCGGTTCTTCACGATGTGAGCCTGACCCTTGAGCCCGGGGAGTCCGTGGCCGTGGTGGGGCCTTCGGGCTGTGGGAAAAGCACCTTGTTGAACATCATCGGCACCCTGGATGCGCCGGATTCCGGTGAATATCTCCTCGAGGGCGAGAACGTCGCGGGCTGCACGGCTGCAAGGCTGGCGGAGCTGCGCAGCCGGAAGATCGGGTTCATCTTTCAGCTTCATCACCTGATGCCGCAGTGCACGGTCCTGGAAAACGTGCTGCTGCCGACGCTGGCTCTCAAGGTAAGCGCTTTGGAAGTCCGGGAATGCGCCGAGGCGCTGTTGGAGCAGGTCGGGCTGAAGGACCGCTTGTCCTGGCGGCCTGGGCAGCTTTCCGGGGGGGAGAGGCAGCGGGTCGCCGTGGTGCGGGCCCTGATCAACCAGCCCAGGCTCATCCTGGCGGATGAGCCGACCGGGGCTCTCGATGAAAGGAATGCCGAGGCGCTGACCAGCCTGCTATTGGAACTTCAGAAGACGACAGGTGTCAGCCTGGTGCTGGTCACTCATCATCCCGCCCAGGCGGCCCGGATGAGCCGGGTTCTGCGAATTCACGAAGGCCGCCTCCAGTAAAGGCGCCTGGAAGGAAGCCAACGCCGGGCAGCGAGGCTCTTGCATTCCAGGAGATCGCCCCTAATCTGCGCGCCCATTTTCAACCAACCCTAACAAGCAACACATCCACACAAGACCATGAGCAACCTCAAGCATGTCGCGGTCGTCGGCGCCACCGGAGCGGTGGGAGTGGAAATGCTGCGCTGCCTCGAGCAGCGCGGTTTCCCCGTCGGCCAGCTCACCCTTCTCGCCAGCGCCCGCAGCGCCGGAAAGAAGATGAAGTTCAAAGGTGAGGACGTGACCATCCAGGAGCTCACCCCGGACAGTTTCGGCGGAGTGGACATCGCCCTGTTCAGCGCCGGGGGCGGCATCTCTCGTGACTATGCCCCGCATGCGGTGAAGGCCGGGGCCGTGGTGGTGGACAATTCCTCCTTCTTCCGCATGGACCCGAAGGTCCCGCTGGTTGTTCCGGAGATCAATGCCGCGGACGTGAAGGGGCACCAGGGCATCATCGCCAACCCGAACTGCACGACCGCCATTTCACTGATGGCCCTTTACCCGCTGCACCAGGCGTTTGGCGTGAAGCGCATCTTCGCCTCCAGCTACCAGGCCGTGTCCGGAACGGGAGCCCAGGCCATCGAGGAACTCGCGAAGCAGTCCCGTGAATGGGCTGCGGAAAACCGTGCATGGGATGCCGCCAAGCTGGCCTCCGAGCCGCATGTCTACCCGCATCAGATCGCCTTCAACGCCATCCCGCACGTCGACAGCTTCCTGGATTCGGGTTACACCAAGGAGGAGATGAAGATGGAGAACGAGGGGCGCAAGATCATGCATCACCCTGATTTCCGCGCCTCGGTCACCTGTGTCCGCATTCCGGTCTTCCGCGCCCACAGCATCTCCATCAGCGCCGAGTTTGAGAAGCCCGTGGATCTGGCGAAGGCCCGCGAGGTGCTCTCAAAGGCGCCAGGTCTGGACGTGATCGATGATCCGGCCAACAAAAAGTATCCTCTGGCCCTCGACATCGCCGGGCGTGACAACTGCGCGGTCGGACGTCTTCGTTTGGACTGTGCGTTGGACAATGGCCTGTCCTTCTGGGTGGTGGGCGATCAGCTCCTCAAGGGGGCGGCGCTGAACGCGGTTCAGATCGCGGAGTGTCTGGTCTGATCGGTCTTTAGCGGCGTTTTTTGAATCCGGGTCACCGTCGGTCGACGGGCCCGGATTCTTCTTTGGCACCCTGAATTCAGCCGGCCTGGGTCAGTTCCCGGGCTTCTTTGTACTGGCAACGGCCGGTGCGGGCGAGTTCATCACAGCGCGCCTCGATGCGCATGGACTTCATCTGCGGCTGGAAGCCAAGTCGGCGGGTGATGCAGTCGTGCAGCAGGGCGGCGTTGTCGTCCTCAAACTCCACCACGCGGTCGCAGTCGAGGCAGATGAGATGATTATGCTGCGGTTTGTCGAGGAAGTTCGGGTCGTAGTAGGTCTGGTCGCGGCCGAAATCGACCTCCCTCAGCAGGCCGCACTCCACCAGGAGTTGAAGGGTGCGGTAGATCGTGGCGCGGGAAATGGTGCGGTCCAGCTTGCGGGCTTTTTCCAGCAGGTCGTCGGCATTGAAATGATCATCCGTGGCAAAGGCGGCCTCGACGATGACCTCCCGCTGCTTGGTGCGACGAAGGCCGGACGCGGAAAGATGCGTCTCCAGCCTTTCTTTGATTCGGGGGTCCATGTTGAGACGAGGCTAGGCAAATTGAGAATGAAGGCAAGGCAGGATGTGACAAAGACAAAAGATGAGCCTTGATCTCAACTGTTCCGAGCTCCGCCAAAGTAATGTCCGAGAGCTTCGATCATGCCTTCACTGGCCGGGCGGTTGGCGACGAATCCGCCATGACGCAGGACGTGAGCCTTCACGGGGGGCAGGCCGTTGCCGGGGGTGGCGATCATGCGGGCGTGGCGCGGATCGAGCATGGACAGGTCGTTGTGATTGTCACCGGCGGCGAAGCAGCGGGCGGCGTCAAGACCGAGCAGACGCGCCAGTTCGCTGAGGGCTGTGCCCTTGCTGTAGCCGCTGTGAGAGAACCTGAGGTAGATGCCGTTGCGGTGGTAGCCGATGTCCGGAAACTGGCGCGAATGGGTGTCGATGAAACTGCAGATGACATCAAGCTCCTCGTCGGTGGTGCCGACGATGCCGAGTTCGCCGTAGTCACCTTGAAGGAACTGCGCCTGGGTCTGGGTCTCCACCATCTGGCGGATGGACAACAGGGAGGCTTCATGGTCGCGGACAAAGCGTTCATGGGCCTTGCGGGCCTGCTTGTTCCAGGGGCCGAAGTCGGTCCACTTGCTGAAAAGGCCCGGTTTGTAGATGTCGCACTCCTGGGCGATGATGTAGTCGGGCTGCATGAAGATGCCATGTTGGGCGAGGCCCTGGACGGTCTGGGAAAGGCTGCGGCCGGTGTTGATGACCCAGGCAGCGCCCTGGGCGCGAAGCTGCTGGATCATCTGGCCGAGGGAAGGATGGAAGACCGGGTCGCCTTCGGGATTGATCAAGGTGCCGTCAAAGTCAAAGCAGAGGATGAAGTTGGGCTTGGAGGCGGCCATCGGGACTTTGTTTTAGCAGGCGGAAGGCCTAGGGGGGCAACAGGAAAACAAGAGGTGCAAATGAAAAAGCTCAGGCCTGGTGAGCGAGGACTCTCCACAGGGCCAGTCCCCCCAGGGTCAGGGCATGAATGGCCGTGGCCCATCTTCCACCATCGCGCCGTCTGGCACGATGGAGAAGGCCTTCGGTGCCGCAGACCAGGCTGATGGAAACCGGGATGACAAGGGCGTGCAGATGGCGGATGGAGAGCACCTGGGCATCCCAAAGGGCGGTGACGGCGCAGAGGGCGGTGGCAAGCAGGACAAAGATCACCGTGGTGGCGAATTCAGGATGCAGGCGCTGGCCGGCATGACCCGGCCTTGCCGTGATTGTTCGAAGCATGAGGGCCAGCGCCAGCATGCCCAGGGAAAGAACGGCGAATTGTTGAAGCACCGTGCGCATGTCCTGCAGAATGATTCTTCCGCCCATGAACAGGCGTTCCCTGACATCCTCCATCGTCAGGCCGGGCAGAATGGCGGCCAGGGAAGGCCGGTCGAGCGCCGGTGAACTGGCCAGGCTTACGGAGTCGGGGTGCGCTTCAATCCATTGCTGGGCGGCTCCGGCGTCATGCATCCACCGGACAAGATCGACATGGCTGAAGAAGGCGTCACCGAAGCGTTCATGAGCCGCCTGAAGCCTGGGGCCGGTGATGAAGAAGAAAGCGGCGGCCAGCATGAGCAGGCCAAGCCAGTGATTGCGCCAGACCCACTGTGAGATGCCGGCGCGGGTGGTGAAATGCGTTGCGGCCCAGCCCCAGAGGGCACGGAGCGTGCTGATGAGGACAAAGCAGCCGATGAGGGTGAAGACCAGCCGGTCTTCAAAAAGCCAGGCCAAGGCGCCGCTGATGCCGATCATGGCATAGACCCAGAGGGAGTTTCTGCGCAGGGCCTGGATGCAGCCGAGCCAGAGAAGCAGGATGGCGATGTGAAAGAAAACCTCGCCGGTGAAGAATGGGATCACAGGCAGGAAACCGTCGAGGGCGGCCACCACCAGCAGCCAGAGGGTCGAGGCAAGGCTGAAGATCCGAGAGCATACCAGTGCGAGCAGGATGAGAAAACCCAGTGTGAAGCCCAGGCGGAACATGCCGGTGCCGAGAAGGGTGGCGCTGACATCCATGCCATCCCCCATCCAGGCGGCCATCCAGGGCCAGAGAGGCTGCACGAGGCCATCGGACCGATGGGGCACCATCTTGTGAAGGGGTTCCGAAAAACTGAGGCTGAAGTCAGGCTTCAAATCCTGGGCCGTCAATGTCATCAGCTCCAGGTTTTCGACTTCAGCCTTGCTCATCTGCTGTGGCGTGTGCTTTCGAATGTCCTCGACCGAGGTGGTAAGCAGCAGCCAAAGGGTCATTCCCAGCCCGCAAAGCAAGGCGGTCTGGCAAAGCCAGAAACGGAGCTGGGGAGGCGTCGTAAGGGCGGCCATATCAGACGATGATCCGACCAGATAAGCCAATCAGAAGGATCCTGGCAAGCATCGCGGGGAAGGGCTTGTTTTTTTATGCGGATTTTCGCCAGGGGGCTGCATCCTTCAGACCGGCCTCGACTCAAGGGCGGCCCAGGATCAGGTGCTCGATTCACCACCTGGCTGCCCGGCCGGGCCGGAGGGCGGTGGCGGCTCCGCCGGTCCTTTCAAGTCATGCAGCCTGGCGCGGGTGATCTGGGCTCGGCGAACATCACGCTCCTCCGGACTCAGTTCGATGCCCGCCCGCATTTGCAGGTGGGCAGGCTGGATTTCCAGGAGCAGCAGATCGAGAAGGCCGCGGTCGCAGTCCGGGATGAGGTCGAGATCGGCGCCCAGGCGGAGCAGCGAGAGCAGGTTGAGCGCCTCCTTGGAGGTCAGCACGTGGGAGTAGCGAAGGATGGCGAAGGCCCTGCCGATCTGGTCGTGCAGCATCGTGGCATTGTCCTCAATCAGCTTGTGGCGGGCGTTGATCTCGTTGTTCACCACCCTTTCAATGACTTTTTCGATGGAAGCGATGATGTCCTCCTCACGTTCGCCCAGCGTGTGCTGGTTGGAGATCTGGAACAGGTTGCCAAGGGCTTCGGTGCCTTCTCCGTACAAACCGCGCACGGCCAGGCCGATCTTGCCGATGGCCTTGATGACGGGATTGATCTGCTCCGTGAGGGCCAGGGCGGGCAGGTGCATCATGACCGAGGCGCGCATGCCCGTGCCCACGTTGGTGGGGCAGGCGGTGAGGTAGCCAAGCTCGCGGTCAAAGGCATAGGGAAGCTGGGCTTCGAGCTCGCTGTCGACATGATCCACCAGCTGCCAGGCGCTGCGCAGATTCAGTCCCGGGCGGATGCCCTGGATTCGGAAATGATCCTCCTCGTTGATCATGATCGACAGGTTCTGACGGGCGTCGATGACGACAGCGCAGCCGGCGGCACGCGCAGCGTGTTCGCGGCTGACCAAGTGGCGCTCGACCAGGACCTGCTTTTTGATCTTGCTGATGGTGGCGTAGTCCTCGCTGTAGTGCTCGGCCATTTCGGGCAGGCCTTCGACCACGGGGCGGGCCAGGTTGAGAAGCTCCAGCCGCTGGTGTTCCTGGCTGTAACCGGGGAAGGGGAAGCCCCGAAGATTGCGGGCAAGGCGCACACGCGAGGTCATGACAACGTCCGAATGAGGGCCGCTGCCCTGCATCCAGTCTGCCGGATGGTTGATGAGGCTCTTGAAGTTCATGGTCAGCAGTCAGGTGGAAGGGGGCGGGCAGGCTTCATTGAGCCGGTCGATCTCCTTCTTGAGGGCGGCGGCATCCTCGTAGCGCTCTTCGCGCACGGCGTTTTCCAGTTGTTCGCGAAGCTGGGCGACCGTGGGTTTGGCGGGGGGCTGGGAGGGGGGCGGTTCCGCCGTGGGCTCAGCCTTGGGCGCGGGGGGCAGGAGCTTCGCTGGCGGCGGAATGTCCGGAATCAGAGCGGTTCGAGCCGGCACCTTGCCCTTGTGGGTGGTGCCCTTGTGCATGGCGCGAAGGAGATTGTCGAGGCCTTCCCGGAACGTGTTGTAGCATTCCGGGCAGCCCATGCGGCCGATTTTCTTGAGCTGGGAGGCGGTGAAACCGCAGGCTTCGCAGGCAGGCTCGGGTGCCGCGTGTGAAGACGGTGGGTGGGAGCTTAGAAAAGCCTCCGCCAGGCCGAAACCGGCCTCGTCGGTCACGCCCTTGGCTTTCGAGCAGGCGTCACAAAGATTCACCGTTGTCATCTGCCCGTTGATGATCTGGGTGAGGAACACCGTGGCTTCATTTTCACAGACGTCGCACTTCATGGAGGGGATACGCTTACGGTGGGGCAAGGGAGGCGTCAACGGGCCTCGAAGCCTGTGATTTCCCCTTGATATCGTTGCTTGAAGGGGGCTGATACCGTCGCCATCATGGGTGATGCCCTCAGAAGGACCCATTTTCCGTTTCCAGGAACAGCATTTCATCAACCGCGAGCTGAGCTGGCTGGCCTTCAACGAACGTGTGCTCGACGAGGCGGCGCGTGCGGATCTGCCCGTGCTGGAGAGGGTGAAATTCCTGGCCATCACGGCCTCGAACATGGACGAGTTCTTCATGGTGCGCGTGGGGGCGCTGCAGTTTCTCCGGGAGCAGGGACGCAGGGCCAAGGACACCAGCGGGCTGACTCCCAGCCAGCAGTGGGATGCGATTCATGAGCGCGCCTCGGCCTTTGTCGCCCGCCAGCATGAACTGCTTTCGCAGACCCTCCTGCCCCTGCTGGCTGAGAAGGGCATCCGGCGCCTGCGCCCGGCCGAGCTGACGCCGGCCCAGCGTACCTACCTGGAGGATCACTTCACGGAGCATGTTTTTCCGGTGCTTTCCCCCATTGCCATTGAGGATGGGGTGACCCCTGCCATCCCGGCGCTGCAGCTGAACCTGCTCTGCACCGTGGCCTCGCAGTCGGCGGAGGGCGAAACCACCCAGCGCCTGGTGCTTGTCGGAGTTCCCGGAAACCTGTCCCGCCATGTGGCGCTGCCTGAGGCCGAGGGCGCGCGCCATGCCTATGTCAACCTGGAGGACGTGATGCGCATGTTTCTGCATTCCTGCTTTCCCTCCGAGAAAATCACCGCCACGGCCTGCTTCCGCATCAGCCGGAACTCGGACATCGCCGCCGATGACGAGAATGTCAGCGACCTTGTCAGCGAGATGGAGGGCATCCTCGACAAGCGCCTGCAAAGCCCGGCGATCCGCATTGAGATCGAGGAAGGGGCGCGGCGGGAGCTCGTTTCCGCCATCCGCACGATGGGGGACGCCGCCAAGGCGCAGGTTTTCACCATCCCCGGCGAGCTCGACCTGACCTCCTGCTTCGCCATCGCCAACCTTCCCGGGTTTGACGACCTGAAGATCGACGTGTGGCAGAGCCAGACGCCGCCGCAGATCGAGCCCGGGGACAGCATGTTTGACGTGATCAAGCGCGGCGACCTGCTGCTGCATCATCCTTATGAAAGCTTTGAGCCCGTGGTGAAGCTGATTGAGGAGGCGGCGGTGGATCCCAACGTCATCGCCATCAAGCAGATCCTGTATCGCACGGCGAAGAACAGCCGCATCGTCGCGGCCCTGATCAAGGCGGCGGAGGCGGGCAAGCAGGTGACGGTGCTGGTCGAGCTCAAGGCCCGCTTTGACGAGGCCAGAAACCTGGACCGTGCCAACGAACTGCTGAACGCCGGCGCCCAGATCATCTACGGCGTGCGCGGTCTGAAGACCCATGCCAAGGTCTGCCTCATCATGCGTCGCGAGGCCGGGCATCTGGTGCGCTACATGCATTTCGGCACCGGCAACTACAACGAGGCGACGGCGCGGCTATACACCGACATCAGCTACCTGACCTGCCGGGCCGATTATGGCAGTGACGCCAGCGCCTTCTTCAACACGGTCACCGGTCGTTCTCGTTTCGTGCACTTCCAGAGGCTGAGCATGGCGCCCTTCGGCCTGCGTGAGCGTCTGCTTTCCATGATCCGCAGTGAAACCGAGCGCGCCAGGCAGGGCGAGACCGCCGAGATGCTGCTGAAGATGAACTCCCTGGAGGACCGGGAGATGATCGAGGCGCTGTACGAGGCCTCGCAGGCCGGGGTGAAGATCCGCCTGAACATCCGCGGCATCTGCTGCCTGCGGCCAGGGGTGAAGGGCCTGAGTGAGAACATCACGGTTGTCAGCATCATCGACCGCTACCTGGAGCATGCCCGCATCTACGTGTTCAGGCAGGGCGGGCGCTCCGTCGTATTCATTTCCAGCGCGGACTTCATGAACCGCAACCTGTCCAAACGCGTCGAATTGCTGGTGCCTGTGGAGGATCGTGAAGCCAAGAAACGGCTGATTCACATCCTGGAGACTCATTTTGCCGACACGGCACGCGGCCGCAGCCTGCGCAGCGACGGCACCTGGCATCCGCAGCAGGTGGCCCTCAAGAAGGCGAAGCGTTCCCAGGAATCCTTTGCAAGGGAGTCCGCCCGGCGCAGCAAGCAGCGCAACCAGTCGCCGGACGTCCTGGTTCCCCATGTGCCGAAGGCGTGACGGGGAGACCATCACGCCTTCGTTCGTAAAGCAGGCTTGTGTGACCTCCTGGCGGAGGCGCTGGTGATTTTACTTGAAGAACAACGGGATCACCAGGATGGCGAGCACGTTGACCACCTTGATCATGGGGTTCACGGCAGGGCCTGAGGTGTCCTTGTAGGGGTCGCCTACGGTGTCACCCGTCACGGCGGCGGCGTGTGCAAAGCTGCCCTTGCCTCCATGGTGGCCTTCCTCGATGTATTTCTTGGCGTTGTCCCAGGCACCACCGGCGCTGGTCATGGCAATGCCGACGAACAAGCCAGTCACGATCGTGCCGATGAGCAGGCCTCCGAGGGCTTCCTTGCCCAGGAAGGCGACGCCGACCACGAAGACGATGGGCAGCAGGGCGGGGACGATCATCTGCTGAAGGGCGGCCTTGGTGACGATGTCGACGCACTGGCCGTATTCAGGTTTGTCAGTGCCGGTGAGAATGCCGGGTTTGAGGCCGATCTGGCGGCGCACTTCAAGGACCACCGCGCCTGCTGCGCTGCCGACGGCGTCCATGCCAAAAGCGGTGAACAGGTAGGGCAGAAGACCGCCGATGAACATGCCGATGACGACCTTGGGGTTCATGAGGTCGAAGACTATCTCCTTGAAGCCCAGGAAAGCCTTCAGTTCTTCAACATAGCTTCCAAAGAGCACCATGGCGGCGAGTCCGGCGGAGGCGATGGCGTAGCCTTTGGTGACGGCCTTCATGGTGTTGCCGACGGCATCCAGTTCATCCGTGATCTTGCGGACGTCCTCGGGCAGGCCGGACATCACGGCAACGCCACCCGCATTGTCAGTGATGGGGCCGAAGGCGTCGAGGGAGACGATGATGCCGCTGAGGCTGAGCATGGAAACGACGGCGATGGCGATGCCGTAGAGGCCGGCGAGATCCCAGCAGCCCCAGATGGAGGCGGCGATGCAGAGGACCGGAAGCAGGGTGGCGTGGTGACCGACGCTGATGCCGGCGATGATGTTGGTGGCGTGGCCGGTTTCCGAGGCCTTGGCGATGCGGCGGACCGGGTGGTGGGCGGTGCTGGTGAAGTAGTTCGTGATCCAGACCACGGCGAAGGTCAGCGCCAGGCCGATCAGGGCGCAGTAGAAAAGGGCGGAGGGAGTGACGGTGACACCGGCCATGTTGATCGGAGCGGGGAAGATGGCGCCGGTGGCCCATTTGAAGAGGATGGCGGCGACGATGCCCGAGACGGCGACACCACCCACGAGGGCGGGGGTGGCTTTCTGCTTCACGAAGTTCACCCAGCCGATGCCAAGCAGGGAGGCGATGATGGCCAGGCCGCAGAGGACGAAGGGATAAACGAGCACGGCGTGGTTGCCTTCCGGGGCGGTGAGGTGCCCGACCAGCAGGCCGCCGATGAGGCTGACCGCATAGGTTTCAAAGACGTCCGCGGCCATGCCGGCGCAGTCACCGACATTGTCGCCCACGTTGTCGGCGATGGTTGCGGGGTTGCGGGGATCGTCTTCATTGAGGTTCTGCTCGATCTTGCCAACCAGGTCGGCGCCAACGTCAGCGGCCTTCGTGTAGATGCCGCCTCCAAGACGGGCGAAGACAGAGATGAGCGAACTGCCGAGCGCCAAGCCGATGAGGGAGTCGATCGCAGCCTTCACGCCGGACATTTTTTCCACGACCAGGAAGAAGACTCCCACGGAGAGCAGGCCGAGCACCACGACAAGCAGACCTGTGACGGCGCCACCGTTGAAGGCAATTTTGAGAGCCGGGTGGGCGCCTTCCCGGGCTGCCCAGGCGGTGCGCACATTGGCGCGGACCGCGATGGTCATGCCGATGTAGCCGGCGACCAGCGAGCAGACCGCCCCGATGATGAAGCCGGCGCTGGCCAGGCCTCCGCGGACGTAATACACAGCGACGAAAATGACCACGGCGATGAGGCTGATGGCGCGGATCTGGCGGTTCAGGTAGGCCTTGGCACCCTGCTGGATGGCGCCTCCGATCTCCGCCATTTTCTCGTTGCCTGGTGAGGCTTTGAGGATCTGGCGGATCAGGATCAGAGCAAAGCCCAGACCCACGATGGCGAGGACGAGAGAGGCTGGGATGCCTTGGGTGAGGAGGAATGACATGGGCTGAGGGCGGGAGCGGTGGTTGGGTTGGGAAAAAGGCGGCGGATTCTAGCGGGTCGTCCACCTCTGGCAACAGCCTTTTCCATCGGCTTCATCTTCGTTCCTAACCTTTTAGTATTGGATGACGGCCCTTTTAGGGGGCGTGGGAGCAAACTAGGCGCCCTCTCTGGGCTTTCCTGAAATCTTCACTGGCCCTGCTCTTCGGTTCATGGGATTTTATCATCATGAAGCCAAGCCTCATTTTATTGTTCCCGGTTCTGCTTTTTTTAGCGTCCTGCGCCCGTGTGCCCACCGCCCAGGTGGTGGCGGAGCAAAAGGCCTTCGAGCCGGTGCAACGGGTGCTCGAAAAGGGCTGTGTGCACTGCCACGGGGACAACCGCCTGTCCTCAATGCCCTCGATCGAAAGCTCCAGGGCCCTTGCCAGGCTTGTAGGGGCTGGAAAATGGATTGTTCCCGGACGGCCTGACATGAGCCGGTTTTACCAGGTGGTCGTTTTTCCTGACGAGGTTCCGGGGGCGATGCCGCCGACGGGTCATGCGATCTCAAACAAGGATGCCGCCGTCTTGAAACAATGGATCATCAATGGGGCCAGGCTGCCGTCCGGCCCTGAGATTCACTTCAGTCCGCTCGGACAGATGCCGAGGTCGATGTGATTCATCCCTTCAACTGGACCTTCACCCGCTCCTGCTCACCTGGTCCTGCCGGTCCGGGGGCCTCGGCGGGCACCTGCAGCAGGGCGATGATGTTGGAGGCAAGAACGTAGATCAAGGCCGCGCCGACAGCACCGCCGATGGCGACAAGTCTGCGCTGGCCGGGATTGTCCACGGAGATCATGGTGTAGATGCGCAGGCAGATCAGCGCCCACAAGGCCGTCAGCGTTGGCGGAACATAGGGCAGGACGGAAAGGTACGACTCCATGCCGACACCCTAGCCTGGAGGTCCATGCGTCGTCACTTCGTTTTTCCGCCCCCCCTTCCTCATCGGTCAGTCAGCTGACTTTCAGAGATTCAAGACTCTTCAAGGTGACGCTCCGCCCAGGTCAGAATGCGACCGACCTTCTCGGCGTCCTGGGCTGCCTTGGCTTCTTCAAAGGCCTCCTTGGCTTTGAGAAACTGGCGGATCAGAGGCAGTGAAAGGATCTGCTGGGCCTTTTCTTCAACACGGGTGTAGCGCTGGCGAAGTTCCTCCAGGTCGGTGTTTCCAGGTTCAAGCTGGGTGAAATCGGGAGTTTGATCCTGCTCCGGATCTTCCGCCCGGCTCTCCCGCGCCAGTTTGTCCAGGGCGGCATCGGCGTCACTCCAGGCACCGGACTTGATCAGGCCTTCGATTTCCCTGCCGCGTTCGCTCATGGCCAGGGTGGGCTTGATGCCCAGGGATTCAATGGCGGCGCGCAGCTTCTCCGCCTTCTGATGCACGCGGGTCTGAATGTTGTCGTTCCTGGCCAGCCTGCCTGGGGCGAGTGTGAGAGCTTTTTTCTGCTGGTCGGGGCTCAGAACATCACGCAGTTCGATGAGCGTTCGAAGTTGCAGCTGCTTGACGGGTTCTTCGGCATCCAGGAGGCCTGTCAGGGCCTGGGCGGCCTTTTCGGCGGTGGTTTTGCCGTCCTTGAGCAGAAGATTCAGCTGCTGCTGACGCTCACGCACGGTGGTCTCCATGGGCGCGGCCTTTTCCCTGGCGGCATTCAGGATCGACTGCATGGACGTCTCCTGCTGGGTGCTGAGCCCGAGTTCCGATTTTACGGCCGAGATCATTTCAGGGGTGATGAGGCCTTTTTGCAGCCAGGCATCAGGGCCGGCATGAGCGAGCAGGGCGGTGGCAAGTGTCAGCAGTAAGGGCTTCATGGCAGTTGGATGGTAAGGTGAGGCGGAAGCAGGGTGTCACTGGGCAGGGACGGGGTGTCGAAGGCAAGACTGGTGAACAGGGGCGCGCCCCGGGGCGTGAAAAGTTCCGGCAGTTCGGCTCCCAGGTCACCGACGGTGCGTCTGGGGTTGTCGGGCCAGCCAAGGAAAACCAGCAGGGTCAGGCAGCAGAGAGCCAGAGCCCAGCGGAGAGAGGGACGGGGTTCCTCGGAAAGATGGGAGGTCGGCTGAGGGTGCAGGGGGGGGCTCCAGGCTGGCGCGATGCTTCGATCCTGTTCACGCAGTCGGGCGAAGGATTCCCTGAGGTCGTTGTCGGTCGGGTCGTTCATCTCAGATTTGAGGCGAAGGGGTTTGCAAAAGCGTGCGCAACCGGGCCTTGCCACGTTCGTAGTGCTGACGGGCTGAGCCCGGGCTGATCTTCATGACGGCCGCAGCCTCGTTCACCGTCAGATCCTGATAAAAAACCAGGTGCAGCACTTCGGACTGGCGGGCTGGCAGGCAAGCCAGGGCCTGCTTGAGCTCCTGAACCCTTTCTCCGGCCTCCATCTGAAGGGCGGGGCATGGGGCGGATGAATCGGGGTGCCCGATGACCTGGGCAAGCAGTCGGCTGAGCAGGGATTCGCGATGCCTCAGGCGGCGATGTTCCTCCAGGGCTGTCAGCCGGATGACTCCGAACCACCAGGTTTTGAAGCTTGAGCTGCCGGAAAAGACCACCTTGCCGGCGACTGCTTTCAGATAGGCGTTTTGCAGAACATCCTCGGCCCTTGAAGGGTTGCCTCCACAGCAGTGCAGCGCCCATCCGAATGAGTCTGTGTGCAGTGTTTCGAGTTGCTGGGCCGTTTCGCGCTCCATTCATTTCCTCCCTGGGTGACGCGAAACCGGGCCTGATATGACAGGGACCCTGTCTTTTTTCAGATTGGCATGGTTTTTCTGCTCATGGCACCGAGGCATTGATGGGCAGGTTGGTTCGGGCGGCCTCCCAGGCGGCCAGCTCCCGGGGTGGCTGGATGTTCGGGTCGGCGGCCAGCATTTTTTTCCAGCACTCCAGGGCGGGTGCGGCCACATAGGAGACAAAATCCGGATCATCCTTTGAACTGGGGTGGGAGAGGGTCTGGTGCCAGGCTTCCTGATGGTGCTCCAGCGCCTCGGCAAGACGGCCCTGACGGCGCCGGATGGTCGCCATGGCGTGCAGGTCATAAATGCGGTCCTTGTAGCTGGCGTTGCGCTGGGTATGGCTCTTGTAACTGCTTTCGTAGGCGGCGTGCGCCTCATCCAGGCGCCCGGCCGCCTCCAGCCTTTCCGCCAGCAGAATATGCGCCCTTGTGATGCGCTCTCCGTTCCCGTCATCAAAGGCGAGCGTCAGGGCGTCACGCGCGACTGACACGGACTCGGCGTGTCTGCCGGCATGGCCAAGCGCGGCTGCCAGATGGCGCAGGCTGTCAGCGATTTCAGCCCGGCACAGGGAGGCGTCCTCACCCTCATCCGGCTGACGGGCCAGAACCAATGCCTGCCTGGCGTGGTTGATCGCCTCTTCGTGACGGCCTGCCTTGGAGGCATAGGTCACCAGCGTTCCATACTCCCGAAACAGCCGCTGCCGGTCTCCCGACCTGACCTTCTCAACGAGTTCCCGTTGAAGCTCCGCCGCCCGGGCATGCTGGCCGGCCTGGCTGTAGGAGGCGGCAACACGCCTGAGGAAATCCTTTTCATAGATGTGAAGGATGCCGCTCTTCTCAAGCAGGGCGCGGGTCTCCTCCTGTTGTTTCAATGCGTCTGCATGCCTGCCGGCAAGATGCAGCGCCTCCGCCTTGGTCAGCAGGAGGGCCAGATGATGCCCGGGAGGCAGCTGGTACTTTACGGCGGCTGCGGCGCTCTCGTCGGCGGCAGCAAGCGCGAGAGGGACGTTGCGCAGCTTCACCCACACACGGGCCAGAAGGTTTTGCACGTCAAACCATTCCATGCTGCCGGTGCCACCTCGGGCTTCGATCCGCTGTTTCATGACGGCGAGCCGTTTGGCCGCATCCGTGCGGTCCCCGTGGTTCACCATCGCAAAAAGATGTCCTATCGCCGCCTGATGCGCTTCCTGGCTGTCCGCTCCAAGCCGGGCTGCGGTGAGTCTGGCCAGGCGCTCGAGCGAGGGGATGCTGAGCTTTCTCTCGCTCATGCTTTCGAAAAGATGGCTGATCTGCTTCTGGAGACTGATCTGCAGATCAGGGTCGTCGATTTCATCCAGCTTCTTCTGGCTGACTATGAGACCTTCCCTCAGGGCTTCCGGATTGCGGCCGCGATTGACCTCGGTGGCGACGTCATCCAGAAGCGAGGTCAGGAATGCCGCGGTCTGACGGCTTCGGGAGGCCTCCTGCTCGGCGATGGCGCGTGCCTGGTCCGCCGCACGGGCCTGCCAGAGGGCCACCGCAAGGCCGCTGAACAGGGCGGTCAGGCTGACACAGGCCGCCACGGCCAGAGCCTGGTTCCGCCTCACCCAGCATGCGGTCAGGTAGGCGACGCTGGGCGGGCGCGCGGCCACGGGGGAATGTTCCAGGAATCTTCGGATGTCGGCGGCCATCTGCGCCGCAGTTGAGTATCGCCGCTCCCGGTCTTTCTCCAGGGCGCACAGGGTGATCCAGTCGAGATCCCTGGGCAGCCTTTCCTTGGTCCTTTCGCCCGTGGCTGCCCTGATGCATGAGGATGGGCGCGCCGGCCTTTCCTCCTTGAGGGTGCGCCTCAGCTCCTCCATGCTTTTTGCCGACAGGGCGGCGGCGTCAAAGGGCTGCTGGCAGGTCAGCAGCTCATACAACACCATGCCAAGTGCATAAATGTCGCTGCGGGTGTCAACGTCCGGTGTGCCGTCGAGCTGTTCCGGCGACATGTAGAGGGGGGTGCCCAGAAACATTTCCTGACGGGTCAGCAGCGTGGTGTCCTCCTCGTTCAAGCCCGGGTCGACCATTTTCGAGATGCCGAAGTCAATCACCTTGGGGTGAGCGCAGCCGTCTGTTTCACTGACGAGAATGTTTCCCGGTTTCAGGTCCCGGTGGATCACACCTCTTTGATGAGCGTGTTGAACGGCATCGCAAACTTGATGGAACAGCCCCAGCTTCTCCCTGATGGAAAGCCCGCGTCTTTCACAGTAACGGGTGATGGGCTCTCCGGAGACGAGTTCCATCGCAAAGCAGGGCCTGCCGTCCGAGGTGGTCGAGGCGTTGAACAACGTGGCGATGTTCGGGTGATTCATGCCCGCCAGGGCCTGCCTTTCACGTTGGAATCGTGAAATCACCTGGCGTGAATCCATGCCTGCCTTCAGGACCTTGAGCGCGACATCTTGTCGAACGGGAGCTGTTGTCACCGCCTTCCAAACCACGCCGAAGCCGCCCTCGCCGAGCCTTTCCATCAGCGTGTAGGGCCCGATCTGATCCCCCGGCATGTCCTGCCAGTCGTCCTCCCTCAGCATCTCTTCGAAGATGCCCTTCTCCCGGCCGATGATCTTGCCCGCGACATTCATGTCTGGTTAGTTTGATTTTTTGAGGGCGCTTGCTGGCATGCAAAGGTGGCGCATCACCCATGTCCAGGACAGCGCGGTTTATCAACTTGCAGGCAGCGTCTGACTTTGTCGTGAAAAATTCCCAGGCAGAGCCGCAAGACCTCGTGTGCGGATCATCTGACCTCTTGATTGCGTTGGATAGACCGGGCTTGTGGTCTGATTGCGGAATGCTTGGTTTTGCCACCCGGGTCCAAAGGCACATTGCACGGCTCGTTTCAGACCCGGCGCCAATTCCACGCATTCAACCTGCAGGGTTTCGGACTGTTTCGAGTCAACCGATGAGTGGGGGCTTCTCTTTTTTAAGCTTGAGGAGGAATAAGTTACAAACCAACCGGTTTGTATGAGCCGGTTTGTGTGAAAAAGACGGCGCCCACTCAAAAACGACAGCGTGATCCTGATGCCCCGCGGCAGAAGCTGATTGACGCGACGGTGCGCCTCTGGGACGCCTGGTCGCCCTGGTCAAGGCTGGATCCTGCCATGAAGAAGTCCCTGGAGGGACCCGCCGAGGGGGGCGGTGTGCCGCTGGTCCGGCAACAACGAGGTCGGTGAAGGCTCAACGCGGCTGGTGGAGGGCCTGCCTAACGAAGAGATGGGCATGAAGCTGGAGTTCGTCCGGCCGTTGGTGGGCGGGGCGGATGTGACCTTCAGCTTCAGCCCCGAAGGCGGGTGCACGAAGATCACCTCGGCCATGCAAAGCAAACAGCCCTTCATCGGCAAGGTGATGGGCCTGTTCACGGACTGCGAGAAGAAATCCTCAGTTCGCGCCTCCTGAACCATCCGCGCGAGCAGGTGTTCGAGGCCTTCAGCGATCCGGCGCGGCTCACGCTTTGGCTCGGGCCCGCCTGTTTCACCAGCACCTTTGAAACTTATGACTTCCGCCCCGGTGGCGAATGGGTCTTTGTGTTTCACGGCCCGAACGGCGTCGATTATCCGAACCGGAGCCGTTTTGTCGAAATCGTGTGGCCGTCACGCATTGTCTATGATCACGTGATGCCTCCGCATTTTCGCATGACGATGACGCTGGATGAGGAGGCTGGAGGCACCCGGCTCACCTGGCGCATGGCCTTTGAAACCGTTGCACTCTGGGAGGCGCTCAAGGGCGTCTGCGTGCCTGCCAACGAGGAAAACTTCGACCGGCTGGAGTCGCACCTTTGCCATTCCTGAACCTGCATCCATCCATTCATCATCCCATGAAATACGCACCCCTCATCGCCTCCCTCCTTCTTGGTGGGCTCTTCATCATGTCCGCTTCCGTTGTGCTTCTCGGCATGGCGCCGATGCCGGAACTTCCGAAGGACACTCCCATCGCCTCGTTCATGGCGGCCTTTGGCCCCACCGGCTACATGACCTGCTGCCACGCACGCGCAATGCCGGCCTGCTCATCCTGGGCCCCATCATCGTCAACATCCTCGCCTTCCATCAGTTTGTGGCTGGGGACGGCATCCTTGAGCCGATGCTCCTGGCCATCAGCCTGCTTTCCCTTTACCTGATCTGGGTGGAGCGCGGCAGGTGGAAGGCGCTCATTTCATGAGGCTTGCCGTGGCGTCCCGGAGGCTGCGTCAGCCGATGAGCAGCAGCCTGGGCTGTCCGGGCACGGGATCCGGGGCGCGGTGGATGCAGGGTGGCACGCGGCCTTCCGGGTGAAGCGTGGCGATTCTCCAGAGAACCCAGGTGCCGAATGACCAGGGTTCTGCGCCGGGCCGGGGCAGGTAGTGCAGGTCGTGGAAGTGATCGTTCAGCCATTCCCCAAAGGCCTCGTCGTCCGCCCCTCCGTATTCCCGGAGCAGCAGGGATCTCGCCGCAGGGTCGTCGATGCGTCGCACGGCCATGTCGTTGGCAAGCCCTTCCGAGCAGGCTCCGTGATAGGTGCAGAGCCAGGTGTCCGCCTCGGCCGTGGCGCTGTCGACATGGAAGGAGCAGACGTCCGTACGCAGCGCTCCCGGCCGCAGTTCGTGGGTATATCCATGGATGCCGTCAAGAACCACCTCGACACCGTGCTCGCGGAGCCTGCTGACATCAGCCAGCATGGTGTCGACGGCCAGCCTGCCCGCCGGGCTCAGGTCCAGTGAACGAAGGCGGTCTTCATCGAGTGTGCTGATGCCAGGAGGCAGGCCGAGGGCCCGGGTGACTTCGGCAAAATCACCCTCCAGCTCACGCGGCCAGCCAAGCGCGTTCACGCCGTCCGCAAAAGGCGTGCTGATGAGTTCGGCAAAACTGGCGACGAACCGGTGCAGGGCGGGAGATGGCGTAGGTGGTTTGTGTGGCGCCTCAATCCACGAAGCGGCCCCGCAGGTGCCGGAGATGATGCCTGGCGTCGGTGGCCGAGCCCGTGGCTGTTTTCATGACCTCGCCCGGCAGGAGGGCGCCGCCTTGCGCATGGACTTTTTCACGCAGCCAGGTCAGCAGCGGCGCATAGTCCCCCCTGTCGATGGCGGAGGCGATGCGGCGTTGTTTGCGGGCCGAGGCGAAGAGCTGGGCGGCGTTGAGGTTGCCAAGCGTGTAGGTGGCGAAGTAGCCGAGCCCGCCCATGCTCCAATGAATGTCCTGGAGGCAGCCTCGGGCGGCGTCAGGCGGTGTCATGCCGAACAACTCCTTGAACAGGGCGTTCCAGGCCTCGGGCACATCCTTCACGGACAAGGCGCCGGAGATCATCCGGCGTTCGATTTCAAACCGCAGCAGGATGTGCAGGTCGTAGGTGGCCTCGTCCGCCTCGACGCGGATGAAGGAGTATTCGGAGCGATGAACAGCCTGCAGGAAGTCATCCAGGCCGATGCGGCGCAGGTGAGGGAAGATCTCGGCGGCGCGTGGCAGCCACTTTTCCCAGAAGGGACGCGACCTGCCCACATGGTTTTCCCAAAGGCGGCTCTGCGATTCGTGAATGCCCAGCGAGCAGGCGCGGCCGGAAGGCAGACCGAAGTCGTTCTCCGGCAGGCCCTGCTCATAAAGCCCGTGTCCGGCCTCGTGCAGCACGCCGAACAGGGATGAGGTGAAGTCACGTTCGTCGTAGCGGGTGGTGAGCCGCACATCGCGGGGGCCCAGCGTGGTGCAGAACGGATGAGCCGTGGTGTCGATGCGTCCGGCCTCGAAGTCGAAGCCGATGCTGGCGGCGATCTCGGCGTTGAGCAGCTGCTGCTTCACGATGGGATAGCTGCCACGAAGCAGGTTGGGCCGGATGCTCCGGCCGCGTTCGACGGCCCTGCGGGCGATCTCAGCGAGGTCGGGCTTCAGCTTGGCAAACAGAGCCGCCACCTCCCGCGTGCGGGTGCCTCTTTCATAGCCATGAAGAAGGGCGTCATAGGGCTCCTCCGCATAGCCCCAGAGGTCCGCCTTGCGCCGGGCGATGCCGAGCAGCTTCTCCAGATGCGGTGCGAACAGGCTGAAGTCGGAAGTCTTGCGGGCCTCTACCCAGGCATGCTTGGCATGGGCCGTGAGTTCGCTCTCCTCGACGACGAGACGGTTGGGAATCCTGGCGTTGCGCTCGTAATCCTCGGCCAGGATCCGCACGTTCGCCGCCTGGACCGGCTGGCGGATGCGCGCGGCCTGGGCCTGATGGATGAGCTTCTGCATCATGCGGCCCGTGGCCAGGGCGTGGGCCCGTCCGCTCAGCCAGGACATCTGCCTGGCGCGAAACGGCAGCGCCTTCGCGGGCATGAAGGTTTCCTGGTCCCAGGACAGGATGGATTCGGTGGAGGCAAGGAGGGCGACTTCGCGGACGTGATCGCAGAGCTGGTCGTAGGCGGAGGCTGGCATGAGCCGCCCATGATTGAAAGCCCGCCCCGTCACGCAAGCCGCCATTTGTCAGGTTTCCTCATCCCATCCGATCAATTCAAGGATGCCGAAGGAGCCGGGAACATGGAAGTCGGCGCGCTCCGTGCCGGGATTCACCCAGGGCATCCAGCTGCGGCGCAGGCCGCCGTCCGGTTGAATGGCGAAGTCGGCACGATAAAGGCCGGCATAGAATTGGTTCGCGCCCGGCTTGAGGACGCCCAGTTCGCGCAGGGCGCTCCACGTCAGGCTGCCAGTGACCTCGAAGCAGTCCTGGCCGGTCTCGGCCCGCACTTCCAGCCCGGGACACTGCCAGTCCCAGTCCATCTGCCGGTAATGCCGGGCGCGGTAGGTGAGCGCCTCGCCGCCCGGGGAGATCTCCAGGCAGTAATAGGGCTTCAGGTCCAGTGCCGGGGCCACGAAGATCTCAACCCGGTCCGACTCCAGCACGCGCTCCTTCAGCGTGGGGCCGGCTCCAAGCGCCGGGGGGGAGTCCAGGGCGGTGAAGGCAAAGTGCAGATGGCTCCGGGTCCAAAGCGCCCGGAATTCGGTGCGCGGGGCCGGGCGGTCCTCCCAGGGCAGGCTGAAGTCGGTGAGCGGCCTGGCGTTCGCCCAGTCGGCGGCGGTGGGCTGGGAGGTCAGGCAGGGCAGGACTGGGTAGCACTTCATGTTGGGCATTCCTCCACTGCCGGGATTGACAGTCAATCCCCTTACCCTCACTATCGCGCCGGTTCCCCCCCTCCTCACCATGAGCATCCTTGACCGTCTTGAACGCGTCTTCTTCTGGCTCGCCGGAGCCAGCTCCGACAACCTCGACGCCTGCCCGGCCTGGGAGCGCCGAAAATACGTGGCCTTCGGCGCCACCGTGCTGGTTCCATCGACCTTCGCCATCATCGCCTGCGCCTATGCGCTGTCGACCTTGACGGACAACTGGCTGGTCATCACGCCCGTGTCGCTGGTCTGGGCCTTCATCATCCTGACGGTGGATCGCGCCCTGCTCGCGACCTACCGCGCTTATCAGAACATCTTCCGCAAGGCCTCGCAGTTCGCCCTGCGCATGGTGGTGGCCGCGCTCATGGGCGTCACCATCTCTCATCCGCTGACGCTGCTGCTGTTCAAGGACACCATCGTCTCGGTGATCGAGAAGGACCGCGAGGCGGAGATCGAGCAGGCGCGCAAGGACGGGGTGACGCAGAAGGCGGTGGTGGAGGCCCGCGTGAAGACGCTTGAGACCGAGATCGCCAAGCAGCGTGATTCCTGGAACGCCAGCTTCAGCGCCAAATTCCTGGATGAAAACGGCAAGCCGGTGGAGAAGCCGCTGACCGAGGATGAGAAGAAGGCGAAGGCGGAGCGTGAGGCGAAGATCGCCGAGGCCACCGGCCCTGGAAAACTGAGGCTTGAGGCGCTGGACAAGGAGATGGCCCGGCTTAGCGCGGACTACCAGAAAATTGCCGCGGAACTCAACCACTGGCAGACGGAGTTCGAGCGCGAGGTCAACGGCCAGCGCAGCGGCATCATCGGCCTCGGCCCGCGTGCCAAAAGCATCCAGGAGGACCAGCTGACCTGGCGTCGATCCGAGTCCGCACGCCTGAGTGGTCTGCTCGACACGCTGACGAAAAACCGGGTCGCCCTGATCGCGGAGATCAAGGCCGCTGAAGATGGCGTGAACGCCGCCCTCGACGCCCAGGCGGCCGAGCTTGCCGCCAAGGCCAAGGCCGAGCAGGATCGCATTGAACTTCTGCGCCGCCAGGTGCAGCAGCAGCAGGCCGACCAGTTTGTCGGCCAGCAGAACGCCATCCGTGAAACGCTGAAGTCGCAGATCGACGCGCAGCTGGTCCAGCTCAAGGGGCTCAATGAGGAGATCACCCGGCTGGCGGCTGACGAGGAGGCGCGCATCACCAAGATCCGCAATGAGCCGCGCCGCGACATCCTGACCCAGACCCTGGCCCTGCACGACCTTTTTGAACAAGGGGCCGACGGCGGCCGCTTCGCTCTCATCGCCTATGTCGTTCTGTCCCTGCTGTTCATGCTGGTGGACACCATTCCGCTGGTCGTGAAATTCTTCTCCAAGCCCGGGCCCTACGACTGTCTGCTGGATTGTGAGGAGGTGAAGTTCTCGCGTGAGCGCCTGGCCTTCCTGAAGGGTTTTGACCGCTACATGAAGCAGCTGATCGACAGCCCGTTCCTGCACATCACGCAGAACAGGCCGCTGGAGCGTGCGCTGATCGAGGGCGTGGACCGCAGCCGTGCGGCCAAGGCTTTCCTGGAGCACCTGATGGAGCTTGAGCAGACCTTCCAGGAGAAGATGCGCCTGGAGCGTGAACGCCTGGAGTCCCAGGGCGTCGCCGCCAAGGCCGAGATGCTGGAGGAGATGGCCGCGCGCTTCTACGCCGACCTGCGTGAGCGCATGGAGTCCTTCTTCCGCGACGACGGACGCCGCACGCCGGTCACGGCGCGTGCCTGATTCCCGGCAGGGTCGGCTTCTTGCCTAACCAACAATCGCCTTCGGCACCCGTCCATGGACGTCGGTGAGCCGGTAGTCACGTCCGGCATAGCGGTAGGTCAGGCGCTCGTGGTCGATGCCCAGCAGGTGCAGCAGGGTGGCGTGGATGTCATGCACGTGCATCTTGTCCACGGCGGCCTTGAAGCCAAAGTCATCGCTCTGCCCGTAGGCCTGGCCGCCCTGCGCGCCGCCTCCGGCGAAGAACATGCAGAAGCCGTGCGGGTTGTGGTCGCGGCCGTTGCCGTTTTCACTCACCGGGGTCCGTCCAAACTCGCCGCCCCAGACAATGAGGGTGTCGTCCAGCATGCCGCGCTGCTTCAGGTCGGAGATCAGCGCGGCGATGGGCCGGTCGATGTCGGCGGCAAGCCTGCGGGTCGAGGCATCATGGTTGGAATGCGTGTCCCAGGGCTGGCCGTTGCCGTAATAGACCTGCACGAAACGCACG
>Ga0315900_10001585_pt1 | contig 36204 bp, 35 predicted proteins | sample LakEriMetagenome_FD_203521 | JGI IMG/M metagenome (GOLD analysis project Ga0315900, IMG submission 203521) | Freshwater fungal communities from buoy surface, Lake Erie, Ohio, United States - Buoy 12 MA114 | ecosystem: Environmental > Aquatic > Freshwater > Lake > Lake biofilm | place: USA: Lake...
GGTTGGCAATAAATGTTCGAAGTCTTTTACATTGTTAGCAGCTAAAGCTTCCTTAGTACTTTCAGCAATAACGATTGGATTTGGATTGGTTAAAACAAAAGAAGCAATTAGGCCGCCAATGGCCACACCACCTACAAAAAACAAATTCCACGATTCTTTTTTCCAATCGTATTTAAAGAATTTAATATTTGCGGGAATACAAGCTGCGCAAATGTGACGTAAGGAAGATGAAATCCCAAAAGATTTATTTCCAATTAATAATAGCGCAGGAACCGTTAATCCTATAAGGACACCTGCAACGTACCAAGGCCAAGGCTGTTTTAATAATTCTAACATAGGGTTTTATTTTTTAGACCTGTCAGGTTTTTAAAACCTGACAGGTCTATTAGAGTTAATACGCAATTTTTTTCAACTTCGCTTTCACAGCATCATTAGGTTCTACTAATGGCAAACGAACAGTAGCTTGAGTTATTTTCTTTTGAGCTAATACTACTTTTACACCACCCGGATTTCCATCAGCAAATAATTGCTCGGTAATTTCCATTAATTTGTAATGTAACTTTTGTGCGGTTTTTAAATCATGTACTAAAGCGTGACGAACCATATCGCTAAAATCTTTTGGATAAGCATTAGCAACTACAGAAATAACTCCATCAGCACCACTAGCTATTAAAGGCAAAGTTAAATTATCATCCCCACTAATAATTAAGAAATTATCAGGACGGTGTTTAATAATTTTCATGCATTGTTCAATATTACCACTAGCTTCTTTAATGGCAATGATGTTTTTAAATTCATTTGCTAAACGTAAAGTTGTTTCAGCAGTGATATTAGAGGCAGTGCGACCTGGTACATTATACAAAATAATTGGTAATGGACTTGCTTTTGCAATAGCTTTATAATGCTGGTAAATACCTTCTTGAGAAGGTTTGTTATAGTATGGTGACACAGAAAGAATGGCATCAAAACCAGATAAATCATCTTTCTTTAATTGCTCTACTAATTCGGCTGTATTATTACCACCAACTCCTAATACTAAAGGAATACGTTTTTTAGTTGTTTTGATAATATGAGCAATAACTTGCTTTTTTTCTTCTTTAGATAAAGTAGCGGTTTCGCCAGTAGTTCCTAAAACCACGATATACTCTACTCTACCCTTAATTAAATGTTCTACTAATTTTGTTAATGCTGGAAAATCAACTTCTCCTTTTGTTGTATATGGTGTTACAATAGCCACACCTGTTCCTGTAAAATTTGTTGCTTGAGCCATTATTTATTTGTTTTAATCATGTGTAAATATACAATTACTTGCTCTAAGAAATTGGATGTATTATTTGTTTTATTACCATCAATGCTAATATCAAAAATAGGATTTTGAAAATGACTGATTTTGCATTTAGCCGATACTAGTTTACTTAAAGCTAAAGCCTTTATTTGCTCTGCTTCTCCTAAATTAATTAAAGCATCAATTGGCTTTAGACTCAATGTTTGAATAGCTTGTTCTGTGGGTAATCCAAAAAAATTAAATTGTTTTTTATCTAAGATAGTATGCTCAAAATTTGGTTTAGGCGTTTGTTCGGGCTTTCCGTCAAAAATTATGGCTACATGAACCTTGATGTTATCTTTCTTACAGGCATTAATAAAATCAACCACATTGCTTAATTGGTTATCATATGCAATAATCAAGACATTAGATATCTGACTCCAATTTAAAAATTGTTTATTGCCCTTGGCACCTTCTTTTGAAGAAAGTAAATAGTTGGCTATGTTATTTAATAGTGACATTAATGATTTAAGATTTTAGAAATAAGATTTGAGTAAATATTTCAAATCTTAAATCTGACTTCATATTTCTAACTTTTTAGCTTCGTTCCAAAATACATCCATTTCAGCTAAAGAACAATCAGCTAGTGCCTTGCCTTGTGCTAAAATTTTTTGCTCCATATAATTGAAACGAGAGATGAATTTTTTATTTGTTTTTTCTAAAGCGTCTTCAGGATTTACTTTTAAAAAACGAGCATAATTAATCAAGGCAAAAAACACATCACCAAATTCTTGTTCTAATTTTTCTTGACTATCTTTTTTTTCAATCTCACCGGTGGCTGAGGCTCTCGAAGCCACTTCTTCTTGCAACTCTGCTAATTCTTCCTGTACTTTTTCCCACACTTGACTTGGATCTTCCCAATCAAAACCAATTGCTCTGGCTTTATCTTGGATGCGCAATGCTTTTAATAAAGAAGGCATACTGTTAGGAACCCCAGATAAAGCCCCTTTGTTTCCTTCTTTTTGCTTTAATTTTTCCCAATTTTGAATGACATTATCCGCATCAGTTACTTTCACATCACCATAAATATGAGGGTGACGGAAAATCATTTTTTCGCATAATGAATTAATCACATCTGTAATATCAAAATCATTGGTTTCGCTTCCTATTTTAGAATAGAATACTAAGTGCAATAAAATATCCCCAATCTCTTTTTTGATTTCGTTTTTGTCGCCCTTTAAAATCGCATCGCTTAATTCATACGTTTCCTCAATGGTTAAATGACGTAAGGTTTCCATGGTTTGTTTTTGATCCCAAGGGCATTTCGCTCTTAAGTCATCCATGATGTTTAATAACCGTTCAAAGGCAACTAGTCTTTCGTCCATTTTATAATGCTTTTAAAATCGCGTTCTCCACTTCTGCACTATCCCACTTCGCTTCAATATCAGGCATAGCCATAATTTTATCCATAATGGCTTGCTGTTTGTTTCCATTCACTAAAGCTTCGCTATATCTAATATGCGGGCTATACGTTACCATACTGTATAATGGAATCCATTTTTCTGGATGCTTCGCACTAAAGTGTGCCTCAATTTTCTTTTGTAATAAGAAAGTTTTATCAGCTGTTTTATCACGCATCTCTATAAAGTTTGCAATCGCTAAATCAGCAATGGCATCACCATCTGGCTTACGCAAGAATTCGTATTCTTTTAAACATGTGCCATTTAAATCGCCATGCTTATCCATTAATTCGTTTAACACTACACAGTCTTCAAAACCACAGTTCATCCCTTGTCCGTAAAAAGGAACAATTGCATGAGCGGCATCACCAATTAAAGCAATTTTTTCGTCCCATACCCAAGGCTTACATTTAACCGTTACTAAACTCGATGTTGGATTGTTCATCCAATCTTCTAATAACGTTGGCATTAAAGGTACTGCATCGGGAAATTCTTCTTTAAAGAAAGCCATCACTTCATCTTTGGTTTTAATTGCATCAAATGATACTTTACCTTCCATTTGGAAGAATAAAGTACAGGTAAAACTACCATCCATGTTTGGTAAGGCAATCATCATAAAACTTCCACGAGGCCAAATATGAAGGCAATTCTTTTCAATTAAAAATTCACCATTGGGTCCAGCGGGAATCACTAACTCCTTATAGCCAGCGTCAATATAAAATTGTTGGTAGTCAAAACGATCCGATTGAAATTGAAGTTGAGTACGCACTGCACTAAAAGCCCCATCAGAACCTAATACGATATCGCTTTTTACATCTGTGGCTTTATTAGTCGATGTATTAAAAAAAGATAATTCGTTAGACTTTCTATCTAACTTATCACAACGCTCTTCAAAATGCAAAGTAACATTTGGTTGTTGTTCAGCTAAATCCATTAAACGCATGTTGATGCCGCCACGTGATACAGAATAAATCGCTTGATTGTCTTTACCATAAGCTTGGTAAGTTGACGAACCATCTTTCATATGAATGGCGCGACCATACATTGGAATCGCAATTTTTTTAATTTCATCCGCAATGCCAACTCCTTCTAATCCTCTCCAACCTCTATCGCTCAATGCTAAGTTAATTGATCTTCCTGCATAAACATTTGCTTTACGCATATCGGGGCGACGTTCGTAAACATCTACTTTATAGCCACGCTTAGCTAAGTAAATTGACACTAAAGAACCAACTAGTCCGGCTCCAACAACTGTTATATTTTTTTGAGAACTCATATTATGATTTAAAAATTAAAGCACTAATTTATTGTTTTCTTTGGTAAATGACAGATATTTTAATTGACAATTTAACGCTAAAACAGATTAATTGTTCAAAACGAAATTATGAGGAAGTTTTAAAAAATTTTGCATTCGTTTTAATAACTGTAAATTTGAAATGTGCTTAAACCATTTGAAATAAATATCTCTAAAAATTCACTTTTTAGCAAAACAGATAAGCTGCTAGTGGCTTTTAGTGGCGGAGTAGATTCGGTGGTGTTAGCCAATTTATTGCACAAGGCTGGATATACTATCGAACTAGCACATTGCAATTTTCAGTTAAGAGGACAAGAAGCAAAAGATGACACCGTCTTTTGCGAAAACTTTGCTCAATCTATTCATGCGCATTTTCATGTCATTTATTTTGATACGAAAACTTATGCGGCTGAGCATAAATTATCTATTCAAATGGCAGCTCGTGAGTTGCGTTACAATTGGTTTAAAACCTTAAAAGTAGAGCATGACTTTGATTATATTTTAACAGCACATCATGCTAATGATAATGTGGAGACCTTATTAGTGAATTTAATTAGAGGCACTGGCATTAAAGGATTGCAAGGCATTCCCGAAAAACAAAACGATATGGTTCGCCCCTTATTATTTGCAACAAAAGATGAAATTAGAGAATATGCCGATAAGGAAAATTTATTATTTAGAGAGGATAGCAGCAATCAAGAAGTAAAGTACAAACGCAATTTTATTCGTCATAAAATTGTTCCTGAATTAAAAAAATTGAATCCTGCGATTGAAGAAACCATTCATACCTCTATTCAGTTCTTTAAACAATCATCCGAAATTATTGCGGATTATGCTCAGTTAAAATTTCAATCGATTTGTAAAGAAGAAAATCATTGGCTTTATATTGATATTGAATTACTGTTATTAGAGAAACAAAAAGAAACTTTACTCTTTGAATGGCTTTACAATAAACAATTTAAAACCAGTCAGATACAACAGTTAACAGAAGCATTACATACAGAAGATAGAGTTGGTAAATTGTTTTCTTCGGCCACTCATCAATTAGTAATTGATAGAAAATACATTATTGTAAAAGCATTAAACAAAGTAGAAGAAATAAAAGAATATACTATTACGTCTATTTCGGATACAACACATTTACCTATTCATTTGAATTTTGAAGAATCAACCCATCTGTCTTTTTCAAAAAACGCAAATGAAATATGCATTCCCTACTCTGCTGATTTATTCCCATTAAAACTTCGCCGATGGAAACAGGGCGATAAGTTTAAACCCTTTGGAATGGATGGTTTTAAGAAATTGAGCGATTTTTTTAAAGATCAAAAACTTTCTTTATTTGAAAAAGAAAACATGTGGATTTTAGAAAATAAGGAACATGTTATTTGGGTAATTGGCTACCGTATGGATGATAGATGTAAGGTGAATGAGGGAGTTGAGAAAGTTTTGAGGATTAGAATGGAATCGTCATGCTGAACTTGTTTCAGCATCTCACAGAATTATCGTTAAAACAGTGAGACCCTGAAACGATTTCAGGGTGACGTAACCCAAAAGAACAAAGAAATTACTTCTTCAAAAATCGAGCATCTGTAAGTGATAATATAAACGCTTCTAAATCTTTTTTCTCTTGCTCTGTTAAACCTAAAGGTTTAGAAAGTAAAGTATCCCGATTTACTGAGTTACCAATAAACTTGTCTGGTTCATTATAATAATCAATCACCTCTCTTAATGTGTTATGCATACCGTTATGCATGTATGGGGCAGTCATTGCTACATTTCTCAAACCAGGAGTTTTAAAACGTCCAATATCTTTTGGGTCACGAGTTACTACAAAACGTCCACTATCATTTAGATCTTTACCATTAAAAATTCCAATGTTTCTAAATAAATCGGTTGTGAAATCAGGTCCAAAATGACAATCAAAACATTTTCCCTTTGTATTAAAAATTTCTCGACCACGTTTTGCTGAAGTTGATAATAGAGTAGTATCATTTCCATTCATATAATTATCAAAAGCCGAATTACTAGTTTCTAAAGTTCTTTCAAAGGCTGCAATGGCATCGGCAACTGATTTTTTATCAGCTGGATGTCCAAATATTTTAATAAAAAACTTTCTGTATTGCTCATGTTTAATCAATTTATCAACTGCAGCCGATAAAGGCAAATCCATTTCCACGGGATTTTCAATTGGTCCAACGGCTTGCTCTTCTAAAGTTTCCATTCTCCCATCCCAAAACTGAAATACTCTTCCCGACTGATTCATGGCGCTTGGTGTATTTCTTCCGCCCTTTAAACTATCTACACCAAAACTAACTGGAGTATTATCAGCATATGCAAATTCAGGCTTATGACATGATGCACAACTAACTTGATTGCCTCTCGATAAAATAGAATCATTAAATAATAACTCACCAAGTTGTTCAATGGTTGAAGGTTCTTTAAGTAGTTTTTCTTTTGAATCGGAATTAGTGCCACAAGAATAAAATACACTAATAGCAATAAATAAAACGAAATTTAATTTGATTGAATTCATAACGCAAATATAAATGTTTCATGTAATTCTGTGATGGTTTTATAGCTGATAATTCTCAGTTATACTAAATCAATAAAGATTGAAATGAACCGATAAATTGACTAATAAACCATTTATGTATAATATCCCTACAACTCCATAAAATTGATAATTTTGTATAGTATGGAAACAAATAATACAATCGACGAAAATAATGCCAATCCTTTTCCGTTTAGCAACTTATTTTTATTAAAAGGCTATGTTACTGGTAAAAATGAATTTTGGCAATACTTGGTAGGAATAGTTGCTGCTTTTGCAGGCTATCTTACTTTTCAATTAATAATGATGATTCCTTTGCTATCCGCAGCAATGAGTCATGGAATTACTATGAATGAGATTGCTGAGAATCCAAATATTTTATTTAACCCCGAAAAAATAGGAATTGACAAAAATTTACTTCTAGCCCTCATGATGGGAATGTTTGTATTTACCCTATTATTTTTATGGCTAGCCATAAGATTTATTCAAAAGAAACCCTTATCATCCATTATCACAGGATTCGAAAACATAAGATGGAAACGCTATTTCTTTTCGTTTGGAGTATGGGGTGTTTTGCTTACAGTTTTAACAGTTGTATCTTATTTAATTTCTCCTCAAGATATTGAAATCCGATTCAATGCAGGGAATTTTATAGTTCTCCTTTTCGTCTCCATTATTTTTATCCCCATTCAAACAGCTACTGAAGAATTAATTTTTAGAGGTTATTTAATGCAAGGCTTTGCCCTCGTTTTTAAAAATGGGATCATTCCATTAATCATCACTTCTGTTTTATTTGGCTTAATGCATGCGTCTAATCCTGAAGCAAAAGCGCATGGTTTATTAATTATGATGCCTTACTATATCTTTTTTGGAGCTTTTTTAGGAATATTAACTTTACTAGATGAAGGAGCTGAATTAGCCATGGGAATACACTGCGCTAACAATTTACTATCAAGTTTATTAGTTTGTTCTAAAAATTCGGTTTTACAAACGGATGCCATTTTTTATTCTTCTGTTGAAAATCCTAGAGGAGAATTTATTGTATGGTTAATCATGGCAGCTATTTGCTTTTTTATTCTATTCAAAAAATATAAATTATCTAACTGGAAATTATTAATTCGTTAATCAATCCCTATATGCAAAAGTCACTTTTTTTTATTTCAACTTTATTTACACTTAATCAAGCTTTTGCTGATGGAGATTATCATTATTATGTTGATTTAACCGCTGTTAAAAACGATAAACTAACTATCAAATTAACACCTCCTGATATTACAGATAACGAAACTGTTTTCATGTTTCCAGCTATGGTTCCTGGCACATACGATGTTTATGACTTTGGTAGATTTGTGTCAAACTTTAAAGTAGAAGGTAAAGATGGGCAAACCATTAAAGTAGAAGTACTGGATAAAAACTCCTATAAATTATCTCCTGCTAACGCTATAAAGGAAATAAGCTATGAAGTAGAAGATACTTGGGATACGGATATTAAAGAGAAGGTAGTTTTTGAACCTGGAGGAAGTAATATTGAAGAAGGAAAAAATTTCTCATTAAATACACATTGCTTTTTTGGATATTTTAAAAATAAAATTGAAGCTAACTTTATTTTAGAATTCACAAAACCTAAAGGATTTTATGCATCTACAAGTTTAACTGACATTAAAATTGGAGAAACGAAAGATTTGATTTCAGTATTCAATTATCATGATTTGGTTGATTCTCCGATTATGTATACACATCCAGACACTGCAACTATTCAAATAGGAAAATCTCAAGTGCTTATTTCTGTATATTCTCCTAATAATGTTATCAGTTCAAATTTTATCGCGCGCAATTTAAAAGAATTATTATTTGCACAAGCTGAATACTTAGGTGGAGAGTTACCGATTGATAAATATGCGTTCTTATTCTACTTTACAGATAAGCCATCTTTAAGCGGTGCTTCTGGGGCATTGGAACATTCCTATTCATCTTTTTACTTTTTACCAGAAGCTGATACTTTAGCTATTGCACAAGAAGTAAGAGATGTTTCGGCACATGAATTTTTTCATATTGTTACTCCGCTAAGCATTCACTCAAAAGAAATTGGAGATTTTGATTTCAATAACCCTCAAATGAGTAAACATTTGTGGCTATACGAAGGCTTAACAGAGTACGCGGCGCATCACATGCAAGTTAAAACTGGATTAATAGAATACGATGCTTTTTTTGAATTAATGGTTCAGAAAATGCAAAATGCTAGAGAAAATTACAATGATACTGTACCATTTACTGTAATGAGTAAGTATGCCTTAGATAAATACAAAAAAGAATACGGGAACGTTTATGAAAAAGGTGCATTAATTGGAATGTGTTTAGATATTACTCTCCGCTACTATAGCGATGGGAAATATGGCACACAAGAATTAATGAAAGATTTATCTAAAAAATACGGCAAAAATAAATCCTTTAATGATGATGATTTATTTAACGATATTGAATCATTAACATTTAAAGAAGTACGAACCTTTTTAAATAATCATGTATCTGGCCCCAAACCACTTCCTTATAAAGATATTTTTAATTTAGTTGGTCTAAACTATACTGACCAAAAAACTGAAGAACAAATTACATTAGGAGGTATTTCTGTAGGCTTTAACCCAACCACTAATCGTTTAGTAGTTGTTAATACTCATAAATTAGATGCTTTTGGTAAAAAATTAAAGTTTAAAGAAGGCGATGAAATTATCACTTTTAATAACCGAAAATTAAGCTTAGAAAATATAAAAGAAGTATTAGGTGGTTATATGCAAAATGCAAAAACCGGTGACAAATTAGTGATTGAAGTTTTACGAAAAGATAAAAAAGGAAATGAAGTAGTAAAAACTTTAAAAGCAAAAGTAAAACCGGTAAAAGTAACAGAGACAGATATTATTGAATTAAACGAAAAAGCTTCTGAAAAACAAATTACGACCAGAAAAGCTTGGTTAGGAATTAATTAAAATGGGTAAAAAAAATAACATATACTGGACCTGCCAATTTGTTGGCTGGACTTTGTATGCCGCAATTAATTTATTTTTCTTTAAACTAAGCTACAATACTAATTTTAAAGACATACTTTTATTTTTAATTTGGCTACCCCTTGGTATTACTATTACTCATGCTTATAGATTTATAGTTTTAAAATACAATGTATTAAAGTTTAATTTATTTTTTCAAATTCCAATCATCATAATATCTTCATTAATCATGTCGATATTATTTTTCATCATCAATATTGGTATTGTCAATCTGTTCAGTCATACTCCTGAACAGGTAGATTTATTAGCAGCAACATCAAAAATTTTAAGTTTAGTTTTAATTTTTATTATTTGGTCTGTTATCTATTTTGGATTTCATTTTTTTGACAACTATAAACGAACTGAAATTCAAAATTTGCGACTAGAAGCTAATACAAAGGAAGTAGAATTAAACAAATTAAAATCTCAACTAAATCCACATTTCATGTTCAATAGCATGAATAGTATTAGAGCTTTGGTAGATGAAGATCCGAAAAAAGCAAAAGTAGCTATTACTCAATTATCAAATATCTTGAGAAATACCTTAATGATGCATAAAAATAAGTATATCACTTTAGAAGAAGAATTAGCTTTAGTGAAAGATTATTTAGAATTAGAACATATCCGTTTTGAAGAAAGATTAAACTTTAATTTTTCAATTGATCCTAACACTTTATCACTCAATGTTCCGCCAATGATGATACAAACTTTAGTTGAAAACGGTATTAAACATGGTATCGGTAAATATCCGGAAGGTGGTCATATTTCAATTAACGCATTAAAAACTGAGACTGGCTTTGAAATTGAAATCATTAATACTGGACAATTAATGCTTCAAACAAAATCAGATTCAGGTGTAGGTGTTGAAAACACCACTAATCGCTTAGAATTATTATTCGGTAAAAAAGCAAGTTTTTCTCTTAAAAACCTAGATGACAAACATGTCATTAGTAAAATAACCATTAACAATTAAATTTATTTTCAAATGAAAGCTATTATTATTGACGATGAACGTTTAGCTCGACAAGAATTAAAAAATCTATTAGCGGCCCACAAAGAAATTGAGGTCATTGCCGAATGCAACAATGCGCAATCCGCTAAAGAAAAAATTGCTGAGTTAAATCCAGATGTCATTTTCTTGGATATTCAAATGCCTGGAAAAACAGGTTTAGAGTTAATCGAAGAAGTATCTGCACTACCCGATGTGGTTTTTGTAACAGCTTATGATGAATATGCTATAAAAGCATTTGAAGTAAATGCTTATGATTATTTATTAAAGCCAGTTTCACCAGAGCGTTTAGCAGAAACTATTAAGAAATTAACCTTAAAGGAATCTTCTGAAAAAAAGGAAAATACAACGCCATTAAAAGAAAACGACCAAGTATTTATTAAAGATGGAGAGAAAACTTGGTTTGTTCGTTTAAGTAATATCCGTTTATTTGAAAGTGAAGGAAACTATGTTCGCGTTTACTTTGATAATTTTCGCCCTTTAATTTTAAGAAGTTTAAATAGTTTAGAAGAACGTTTAGATGAAAAAACATTTTTTAGAGCAAGCCGTAAACATATTGTTAATCTAAGTTGGGTAGAAAGTATTGAGACTTGGTTTAACGGAGGATTAATGGTGAAATTGAAAGGTGGTCAAGAAATTGAAATTTCTCGTCGCCAAGCAGTGAAATTAAAAGATATGATGAGTTTGTAAGACTCAAAATAGTAAATTTGCAAAATGAAAAATAACGCAGACAACAATATTGATGATTTAGACGATTTATTGCCAGAAGACTTAAAAGGTGATATCGTTCCTGAAATAAACCCTGAAAAATTATTTGACGAAAACGAATATTCAACCATCATTATTGGCAATGAAGGCATGAGCAAAAAAGACACCAATAATGCGGATGCGGTGACTATTTTGGTAAGTGGTAAATCAAGTCGGGAAGAAAAAGATGAAGCTCTAAAGTTTTTAAAAGAAAATAACGCACAAGCATTTATATTAAGCGCCATTACTAAAACAAAAAACTCAGCTCAAAAAGCCTTAATTATTGCTTCTTGTTGGGAAACTGGTTTAGATTTTAGTAAAGATTATGCATTTTTTATCAATTTAATTGGCGATAAAGATTTCCTTGTATCTTTTGAAGCGTTTACCGTTATACAAGAAATGGAAGCTGAAATTGACGAAACTACTTTAAAACAATCTTTAAATACATTAAAGAAAGTAAAAGAGCCAAACGTTTCAGTAACTGATGCCATTCAATTTATTGAACAAAAACTAAACGCTAATTAATTGAAAAAAACATTACTCAACGGATTATTCTTTTCCTTTATTTTCACGTCGTCAATCTCTTGGAGCCAAGAAAAAGAAGGTGTGAAAACTATTAAAATTGAAAAAGAAAAATTATTCGTAAAAGCAGCTTTTGATGAAACCGAATACAAAGTGATTGCATTTGATAGATATGGCAATCCTCATGAACAAGCAATAAAAAGTTTTACTATAGTTTATAAAGAAGATAAAACGTCTTATCAAGCTCCTGTTGAAGGAAATACATTTCCTAAAAAAACAATTAATTTCTTAACAAAAAAGAAAAAATTGGCCACAAAAATTTGTTTAACGAATTTAAAAGCTCAAGATAAAGACGGACACGAAGAAGATTTACCAGATTTATGCGATATTGTAATTTTTCCAGATTGTAAAAAAGTAAATAAAACCAAATAAAAAAGGTTCGCTAATTGCGAACCTTTTTTATTATTCTTTCTCTCCGTTATGATAATTTTCAGTCTTAGTTGCATTACCTTTTTCGTCATAATAAGTCCAAGCTCCATCTTTTAAGTAATCACCCAAATCCTTTCTAAACAGCATGGTTCCTTCTTCTTTAACCCTTCCATTTTCATAAAACTCCTTTTTCATGTATTTTTTTGATTTCTTATCAATTAGCTCAAACATTGATTCTGGCAAACCGTTTTCATAATAAGAATTACGCTTATATAGGAACTCAATATTTTTATCATTTTCCTCAACATACTCAGGTGATCCATTTCTGAAAAAATCATATTGATTTTGAGGATTGCCATCGTAGTAATTAATAGAAGATTTTACTTTACCATCATCATAAAAAATTTCCAATTTAGCATGTTTTACATCAGTACTCGAAAAAGTGCGCTCAATTTGGCCATTTTCATAATAATTTTTAAAAACTTTAATAAAACCATCTGCATAAAAACCTTTATGTAATAATTTTCCACTTACATAATAATCTTCCTGCCAGCCTTGAGCATTATATCCATCTTTTGTATAACGAATAGAATCACCACCCATCATCGGAACTAATTTATTAAATCTTATAATACCATAATCAGCATCGATAATCTCTTCTGGTGTATAGCGCTTTAATTGAGGTACTTGACTACTAAAAGTTTGAGAAAAACCAAAAAAAGATATCGTTGATAATAAAAAAAAGTATGTTAATCTGCTAAAATTCATGGTTAATCTAAATGCAATTTGCATGCAAAATAATAAAAATAAATATAAAATAAATGTTAAATAATTAATGTTTTCCAGAAGATGCTAAATAACGCTCAGCATCAAGCGCTCCCATGCAACCGCTTCCAGCTGCTGTAACTGCCTGGCGGTAGGTTTTATCTGCACAATCTCCTACAGCAAAAACACCTTCAATATTAGTTTTTGTAGAACCTGCAACCACATCAATATAACCCAATTCATCCATATTGATTTGCCCTTTAAAAATATCAGTATTAGGTTTATGACCAATAGCAACAAAGAAACCTGTAACATCCAATGTACGTAGTTCGTTCGTAACATTATTTTTAACTACAACTCCTTCTACCATTTCTTTACCCAAAATATCGTGAGTTTCGCTATTGTAAACCATTTCAATATTTTCGGTATTTGTAACACGATGTTGCATCGCTTTACTAGCACGCATTTCGCCTCTTCTAACAATCATATAAACTTTCTTACACAATTTTGATAAATAGGTAGCTTCCTCAGCAGCAGTATCACCTGCTCCAACTATAGCAACTTCTTGTCCTTTGTAAAAGAAACCATCACAAACTGCACAAGCAGAAACTCCACCTGCATTCATTCGTAAACGTGTTTCATTTTCCAAACCCAGCCATTTAGCAGATGCACCAGTAGAAATAATGACTGTATCAGCAGTAATTTCAGTGGTTTCATCAATCCAAATTCTTTTAGGATTTGCCGTTAAATCAGCTTTGGTAGCCAATCCAAAACGAACTTGAGTTCCAAAACGCTCTGCTTGAGCTTTTAAATCTTCCATTAATTCAGGACCTGTTACGCCTTTTGGGTAACCAGGAAAGTTATCTACCTCAGTAGTTTCAGTTAATTGTCCACCTGGTGTTAATCCTGTGTATAAAACAGGCTTTAAATCAGCACGAGATGCGTATATAGCCGCAGTATATCCTGCAGGTCCAGATCCAATAATAAGGCATTTGATATGTTCGGTAGTAGTTGACATAGTTTTTTAATTTTTTAAGCGAGTACGAATTTAGTATTTATAACTAAAAAGCTATTTACAATTTACTCACAATATTAGTTTAAAGAAGTATTCCTTTTTTTTAGAAAAAACCATAAGCCCATTAAGCATCCAAATGAATTCGCTATAAAATCAGGCCAGTCACCACTTCTGTTACTAAAAACTGTAGCTTGCATCATTTCCAACATTCCTCCGTAGACTATACATGATAACAAAACAAAAATCATCGATGCTTTTGAAAGTCTATTTGACTTAAATAAAAAGATGAGCCATAAAACAGTCAAGATAAAAAAGATACTTGCATGCACAAACTTATCAAAACTCAATAGTTCGAGCCAATTAGTGGTTGGAATATACTGTCCAGGAGTGCAACAAAGTCCAAAAATGATGAACGTCCATAAAATGGCTGCAGCTAAACTGTTTTTTAAAAGTAGTTTTATCATAAAAAAAAACCTCCTGATAAACAGAAGGTTTTAGTAAATTATTTAAATTAAATACTAAGCACCTATTAAAGCTTTATAAGCATCAGCAGTCAACAAATCAGCTAATTCAGCTTCATTATCAATACTAACTTTGATCATCCAGCCTTTTCCGTATGCATCATTATTTACTGACTCTGGAGCGCTATCAATATCTTTATTCATTTCTAGTACCTTACCAGTAATTGGCATAAATAAATCAGAAACAGTTTTAACAGCTTCTACTGTGCCAAAAATTTCTTCTCTTGCAACAGTTTCGCCAATAGTAGTAATATCAACATAAACGATGTCACCTAATTCTTTTTGAGCAAAATCCGTAATACCGATAGTTGCTACATTACCTTCAACACGAATCCATTCGTGGTCTTTAGTGTACTTTAATTCTGATGGAAAATTCATATATTATTGTTTTTTTAGTTTTAGTGCAAGTTTTGACAAATATATAGGTTTATATTAATTTTTTAAAGAAATAAGTTATCAAATTAATACCATAAAAAGGTTTAAAACTCTATTTGTATTTATGCCTGACAGATTTTAGATTTACATCGCTTAATTAAAAGATTATTCTTTATTTGACAATTAATTTAAATATAATAAAATGAAAAATATTACAGTTATAGGAAGCGGTACCATGGGAAATGGAATTGCTCATGTATTTGCACAATTTGGCTATTCAGTAAATTTAGTAGATATAAGCGAACCTGCTTTACAAAAAGCTTTAGCGACGATTGCTAAAAACATCGACAGACAAGTGGCGAAGGGCACCGTTACCGAAGCAGACAAAGCTGCTACTTTAGCTAACATTAAAACATATACTAAATTAGAAGAAGGCGCTAAAAATGCCGATTTAGTAGTTGAAGCGGCTAGCGAAAACGTAAATGTGAAACTGGCTATTTTTAAACAATTAGATGAAATTTGCCCTCCTCACACAATTTTAGCAAGTAACACATCTTCTATTTCTATTACACAAATTGCAGCTGTTACTAAACGTGCCGATAAAGTTATTGGAATGCATTTCATGAATCCAGTTCCAGTAATGAAATTAGTGGAAGTCATTAGAGGCTATTCTACTAGTAATGAAGTTTGCAATTTAATCATGGAAACTTCTAAAAAATTAAATAAGATCCCTACTGAAGTAAATGATTACCCTGGATTTGTAGCTAATAAAATATTAATGCCAATGATTAACGAAGCTATCATTACATTACATGAAGGTACAGCTGGGGTTGAAGAGATTGATACAGTGATGAAGTTAGGTATGGCACATCCAATGGGTCCATTACAATTAGCTGATTTTATTGGCTTAGATGTGTGCTTAAATATTTTACGAGTATTACAAGATGGTTTCGGAAATCCCAAGTATGCACCATGTCCGTTATTAGTAAATATGGTAACTGCTGGACACTTAGGTGTAAAGAGTGGAAAAGGTTTTTATGACTACTCAGCTGGAACAAAAGATTTAGTTTTAGCAGAGCGATTTAAGAAACAAACAACTTCTATTTTAGCATAACCTACATGCTCGAAAGCTCTATATTCCCTATTGAATTTCCACCAATAAAAAGTGCGGGGGTTTATTATTTTGATACGTCATCAGGTTTGCGCTACGAAGTTCGCTTTGGACGACGTCAAGATAACATCCTCCACTCAACAATAGTTTTTGGAGTTATTAATGAAGAGTTTGAAGGCGAAGAATATGTCACAACAAATCGCGGTGAAGTTTACCGAGTGATGAATACCATTGTGAAAATTGTAAAGGATTTTATGGAGCAACACTCCAAAGTAAATATTTATGAATTTCATGCCATTGATAGAGATGATGAAGAAGCTCACTCAAACAATGATAATGATGTTAAGAAAAATAAGATTAAAGGAAATGCCCGATTAAAATTATATAAACGTTACCTACCAAAAATATTTGAAGAAGGCTGGAATTTTAATTTTGAAGGCAATAATGCAATTGTAACAAAAACAAATTAATGAATTAGAGAAATAAAGAATTGAAGAATTTTATGATTGTAATTTACGAACTCTGTAAATCTTCAACTCTTTAACTCATTAACTAAAAAATATGGCTGTATACAAGTTTAAATTATTTATAGAAGACAACGAAGATATTTACAGAGAAATAGAAATATTATCTGGACAAACATTTGAAGAGTTTCATAACGCTATTCAGGAAGCTTATAAGTTTGATAAAAAACATGCGGCTTCTTTTTTTGTAAGTGATGATTATTGGCGAAAAGACCAGGAAATTACTCTTCGCCCCGAAGACTTGCCCCTAGATGCTGATGAAGTAAAAAAAGGAGTATCGCCAAAAAACTTAATGGCTAAAACAAAAATTGCCAAATATATTGATAGTCCTCGTCAGCGTTTTATGTATGTATTTGACCCAGCTATTAAATGGGCTTTTTGCATTGAGTTAATGAAAATTTTACCTGACAATCCTAAAGGAACTTATCCGTCTTGTGTTAAATCAATTGGAAATCCTCCAAAACAGTACAAACAAGCGCAAATGGCAAAAGGAGAATTAACACCAGACCAACAAATGGCTACCATGTTAAATGATCCTGAAATTGCAGATGAAAGTGAAATTTATAAAGCCATTAAAAATGATACAATTGGGATTGATGAAGGCGATTTAAATCACTTAGAAGGAGAAGAAGGAGAAGATGTTGGCGGAGAGGAAGATGAATTTGGTGGTGACGATGATGAGATGGATAATGATGAAGACAACGAAATCCCTGAAGATTACGGACACGACGAAGATTAATAAATAAGTTGTTGGTTTTTGGATAAAAGTTATTAGAAAAAAAACCTACAACAAAACACAAATAACAAATAACAAATAACAAAACACAAATAAACTATGCAAACCAAAGAAACAGCAAATGCCGCTTATGAAACGCAACTAAACGATTGGATTGTTCAGGAGAAAGCAGCGATTGAATTAATTGGAACCATTGGTAAATTATGGTTCGAAAAATCTATTGAATTAATTTTATTCAGAAATCAATTAGTAGATAGAAGTGTAAGTGAAATTATGAACTTACATTTATATGCAAAAAATATTGTCAAAAAAACCATTTCAGTTAATGATACATTGGCTATAGCAACTGCAATTAACAATGCAGATGTTTGCCCATCTCGCGTTGATATAGGAAAATTAGCTTTTGAATACCAGCAAGAAAAAGGAAACTTTAAAACTGTTGATGAATTTATCGGTAATAAATTAAAAGATTTAATTGGAGCAAAAACTACTGTTACTCCTAAAGATGTTATATTATATGGCTTTGGTCGTATTGGTCGTTTAGCGGCTCGTGAATTAATTTCGCAAGCTGGTAAAGGCGAACAATTGCGTTTACGCGCTATTGTTACTCGTGGTAGTAGTAATGACGATATTATTAAACGTGCTGATTTATTACGTACAGATTCTGTTCACGGTAATTTTCCTGGAACTGTGATTGAAGATTTAGAAAACAAAGCTTTAATTATTAACGGACACACTGTTCATATGATTGATGCTAAAAACCCTGAAGATGTTGATTATACAGCTTATGGAATAGACAACGCTTTAGTAATTGACAATACTGGTGTATTTAGAGATGACGTTGAATTAAGTCGTCACTTAAAAGCAAAAGGTGTAAGTAAAGTGTTATTAACTGCCCCTGCAAAAGGTAACGTTCCAAATGTAGTACATGGAATTAACCATGAAACAGTTGATACTAAAAACGGACAAATTTTCTCTGCGGCTTCTTGTACTACCAATGCTATTATGCCAATCCTTTATGTCATTGACAAAGAATTAGGAATTCAAAAAGGACATATCGAAACAGTTCACTCATATACGAATGACCAAAACTTATTAGATAACTATCACAAAAAATACCGTCGTGGTCGTTCAGCTGCTTTAAATATGGTAATTACAGAAACTGGTGCTGAAAGTGCTTTGAAAAAAGTATTACCTCACTTAGCTGGTAAGTTTACAGCAAACTCGGTTCGTGTACCAACACCAAACGTATCGTTAGCTATTTTAAATTTAAACATCAATAAAGAAGTAACTCGTGATGAAGTAAACGAAATCATTCGTAAGTATGCTTTAAACGGTGCTTTAGTGGAGCAAATTCAATACGCGTTTAGTAATGAGTTAGTATCATCTGATGTCATTGGTAATCCTTGTCCTTCTGTATTTGATAGTAATGCAACAATTATCTCTCCAGATAAAAAAAGCATTGTGCTATACGTATGGTATGATAACGAATATGGTTACACTCGTCAAGTAATTCGTTTCAGTAAACATATTGCTGAAGTAAGAAGAGCTACTTATTACTAGTAGTAAGTATAAATAAAAAATAAAAAACTCCCATCCGCTAGCTAGCAGATGGGAGTTTTTGTTATGTAAGAAATATGGAATTGTACATGATTGTACTATCTTTTTTATTACCATTATATTTAACTACAATTCTATTACGTCTGGTTTTAAATGTTGTTTGAGACGGAACTATATCGGTTATAAAACAAAATAGAATTAATAAAATTATTATATTATAATTTTGAAATATGTTTTTACAGTCACTCATATTTATATCAATCTATCACTCCTTTAAAAACAAAGCTTTGTAATACTGTTCATCTTTTTTTACTCTAATGAAATAAAGCCCCGATGTTAAAGCACTCACATCTATTGAACCATTTAATGAAAGTTTATCTTTTTGTATCAGTTCTCCATTTAAACCATATAACTCATAACAAATATCCTCATCATTATTACTTAAGCCAGTATACAAAATGTTTTGTGCAGGATTGGGATATGGCAAAAATGGATTTTCATTATTCTCATTTTCATTCATTCCTACATAAGCCTCCACTTTTTTACCTACAAAGTAATACATTCTGCTTGGGCTACAACCTTCAGCTGGAACGCAAGTGGCCCAAGTTATATAAGAAGAATCTGAGTATAGTTTGCCTCCATAAGTTGGTGATACCCCTGATAGACTACAAGGTCCATATAAGTCATGAATTGAACTATCACAATACACATAAAACTCATTTGGAGAGAAATTATCTCTACACATTGAATCACAATTGAAGTTTCCAAAATTAGAACAATAGTTTATTGTGAGAGTATAACTTGTCCATGGCCCTTGATTATTACTATCTTTTTTATTACCAATATACTTGCCAATAAGCCAGTTGCGGTTTGTACTAAAACCTGTTTGTCCATTTATTACCAAAGCATTAGTTAATAATATAATTAGTAAGATTATTTTTTGTAAATATTTCATATTATTGATGGGATTTTAATTTTAAAACATCTTTTAGGTTTTGCAAAGTAGGCATGTTTGAGTAGATGCATTATAAAACACAAATAAAATTAAAGAAATAGTAGAGAGAGTTTTTATCATCTTTTATTTTTTGTAAGATTTTTTATTAAATCAACTAAATGTATTATGCATTTGTTATTTCCCCGTCAAACTTATAATAGCCACATATTTCTTAGTATTTGTTGTATCAAAGTTAAAAATTTGAAAAACAGATGTCAATGATAAATATCATGTAACCTTAATTATTACTAAGACTATTTAATATAATGCAAATCGTAGTAATACCTTTTTTTCTAATTGATTCATAATACATTAAAACAGGAAATCTAACAAATATCTAATTATCAATTAGCTATATAAAATTTCTCCTAACAGTAACTTGACACAAAAAAGCATTTGTCCGTTTTACTATTATAAAAGATGGGATTTTTTTATTATACCTATTTCAGTATAAATTCCCTATCTTTAATATCAATTAATTAACCATGAAATACATTACTGTTTTATTAGTTGCAATTGGTTTACATGGCTACGCTCAAGATCCAATCTATACAAATACCCAACAATCATTAATAGCATTAAATCCTTCTTTTGCTGGCAGTAATGGTTTATTAAGATATCAATCCTCTACCCGCTCCCAGTGGTATAATTTATCTGGTTCTTATTTAACGTATTGTAATAGTGTTGATGCCTATATAAAACCAATTAAGGGAGGCATAGCCTTAAGTTATATAAGAGATGATCAAGCTAAAGGTACTTTAGTAACCGATAGAATTGATTTAAGCTACGCACAACATTTTAATTTATTGGATGAGAAACTAAAAATTATTCCTTCGGTACAAGTAAGTGTTTTTAAAAAGACTATTGACAATACTAAATTGAATTTCGGAGACCAAATTGATGCACGACGCGGATTTATATGGTATAATAATACGCTCCCTCCAACAGCATCAAAAAGTAATGTAGATGTGAGTGCTGGATTAATCATAAACTATAAGCACTTATATATTGGTTCATCTATTTTTCATATCACCCAGCCTGATGAAGGCATCATGGAACCAAGTAAATTACCTTATCGCTTTAGTGCTTTTACCTCTTACAATTTATTTTTAAGTGATAATGTTTTAATAAATGCCTTGTTTAGGTTTGAAAATCAACAAAATTTTACGGCAACTAATTTCAACATCAATGCCTTATTTGCAAAGCACTTCATGTTAAGTGTTGGTTTACGAAACGATAATGCCATTTGTACATTAATCGGTTACCGTCACAACTACTTCACTATTTCGGGTGGATACGAATTTGGTATTAGCAGTATTAGCTCTACAGCTGGTAGTTTTGAAATTTGTGGGAGTTTTAATTTACGTCACAAAGATGAGAGAAAGATTGTATCAGATATAGAGCGTTGGTAAGTGTAATTTTTACAACTAAAGATTTTAAAACGATTTACACTTATTGAAAATCAAAGTGTTTAAATACGTTTTAAATCTACTATCAGTTGATTAAAATATTCAACACTATTTTTTAATCTGCTACCATACCAACTAAATAATTCCCCATCTACTAATATTATTTTTGCATGAGGTATTTCTTTTTGTAATTCCTTTATATGTATGTCATTAAATGGATATGGTTCGGATGATAAAAAAATAAATTCGGGATTCAATGCTTTAATATCATCTAAACATAGTTCGGGATAACGACTGTTTTGTTCCAACACATTTTCTATTCCAATTCTCTGTAACATATCACCAATAAAAGTAGCTCTACCAGCCGCCATATATGGTTTGTTCCAAATAAGGTACAATCCTGTTTTGGGTACCTTTTGTAAGTTTAAAAAAGAATGTTGAATACTGTTTTTAATGAGATTTGCTTTACTTGATTGGTTAACGAGTTGTCCAACTAATTCTATCATTTGTAAAGCATCCTCTAAATGATAAATATCACTCATCCAAACCGGGAAGTCTTTTTGTAATTCCAAAATTTGAGCCTGTTCATTTTCTTCTTTATTACCAATAATTAAATCGGGTTTTAATGCTCTTATTTTTTCAATATTTAAAGTCTTAGTCCCTCCTACTCTTTCAATGCTATCAAACATTTCCTTTGGGTGAATACAAAATTTTGTGATGCCAACTAACTCATCTCTAAGTCCTAAATCCCATAACAATTCGGATTGAGATGGAACTAAGGATATAATTCGTTTTGGATAAGAATCAAGTACGATTGAATTATTTAATTGGTCGGTAAAAAGCATGTGCTAATTTCAGAATAATACTGCATATTTGCCAACACTAAATGAACTCATCCCTAAAAGCACATATTTCTCTTTTTACAGCACAAGTTATATATGCACTTAACTATTCTATCGCTAAAGATTTAATGCCAACTTACATTAAACCACTTGGTTTAGTGATGCTTCGTATCACAGGCGCATTAATATTATTTTGGACACTTTCATTTTTCTCGAAACAAGAAAAAGTTGAGAAAGATGATTTAAAAAAAATGATGTTATTAGCTCTATTTGGTGTGGCAGTAAATCAAGCCTTTTTTATTTATGGTTTAAGCTTAACAAAGCCCATCAATTCTGCCATTATTATGGTAAGTAATCCAATAGCTGTGATGTTATTCACTATTTTTATTTTTAAAGAAAAAATTACTGCTTTAAAATTAACCGGTTTAGGATTTGGCGTTATTGGTGCCCTCACTTTATTGCTATTTAAAGCACATGGATCTTTTGCTATTGGCAGCGAAACCATCGTAGGAGATTTAATGACTTTAATCAATTCTTTATCCTGGGCTGTATTTGTGGTAATGGCTAAGCCTTATATGCAAAAATACCAAACGGTAACTGTCATGAAATGGATTTTCTTATTTGGATTTATATATATTTCACCTTTTGGCATGCCAGATTTAATAGCTGTAAAATGGATATCATTATCCTCTCAAACATTATTTGCCATGGCATTTGTGGTTGTTGCTACTACTTTTTTAGCGTATTTATTAAATACTTACGCCTTAAAAGCTTTAAGTTCTTCGGTGGTGAGTATGTATATTTATCTTCAACCATTTTTAGCAACCCTTATTGCCATTATTTTAGGAAAAGACGAGCTTACAGTTATTAAAGTGATTTCAGCCTCTTTAATCATATCTGGAGTGTATTTAGCGAGTAGAAAAAAGAAAGAACTCGTCTAAAAAATTATTAAATCTAAATTATTAATGATAAATTAGACATCGTTTAGCACTCAAAGAAAATTAAATAAACGCAATACAATTATGGTACATATTTTATCCGATCAAAATTCTATTTTCAATCAATTCGTTGCCGAATTACGTGATATCACTATTCAAAAAGACAGCATGCGTTTTCGAAGAAACTTAGAACGTATGGGTGAAATTATGAGTTATGAAATTTCTAAAACATTGGAGTTTCAAAAAAAAGAAACGACTACTCCATTAGGAATTGCTGAAACTAGTCACTTAGTTTCTCAACCAGTAATTGCAACTATTTTGCGTGCTGGTTTACCAATGCATATTGGGGTTTTAAATTATTTTGATAAAGCTCAAAATGCTTTTATTTCTGCTTACCGAAGACATCACAAAGACAACACTTTTGACATTCATGTAGAATATGTATCAAGTCCTAGTTTAGATGATAAAGTGTTGATTTTATGCGATCCAATGATTGCAACTGGAGCATCTATTGTCTTAGCCTATAAAGCTATTCTATCAAAAGGTACTCCAAAACATGTTCATATTATTTCAGCTATTAGTAGTAAAGAAGGGGTTGATTTTGTAAAAGCAAATATTCCTACTAAAAACTTCACTATTTGGTGTGGCGCTGTAGATGAAGAATTAACAGCTCATTCTTACATTGTTCCTGGTTTAGGAGATGCTGGAGATTTAGCATATGGCGAAAAAATATAATCATTTTAATTATCCTTTATCTTTTCACTCATGGATAGTACCGAAATCTGGAAATTTATTACTGCTGCATTAGCTTGCACTATTTCATTATCCAAAATTGGTATTCCTTCTGTTATAGCCATTTATAAATCTAATTATTTAATGGCTTTATTGAGTAGTTGCGTGGGAGCTGTTTTTGGCACTATTGTTTTCACTTACTTATTTGCAGGGATCTTAAAATGGTGGGATAATGTAAAAGAAGGCATGTTTAGTTCAAAACATCCAAAAAAAATATTCACAAAATTTAATCGAAGAGTTATTCGAATAAAGCATCGTTTTGGATTAACAGGTATTGCGATTTTAACACCCATTTTTTTATCTATTCCAATTGGGGCTTTTTTAGCAGAGCGTTTTTATAAAGACAAGAAAAAAGTAATAATCTATTTAAGTGTTTCTGCTATTGCTTGGTGTTTTGTATTATACTTTATCTATCTGTTTTTTTACGATACATTTAAAGCTTGGTTAACTTAACGATAAAATTGGAACGCGGATAAAACGGATTTATAAAATCTGTGAAAATCTAAAAATCAGTTTTATCGGTGTTTCTATTAATAAGAAGTTATTACTGCTTCACAAACTTCATTTGCTTTTGCTTTCCTTCTGAGGCAATCGTTAAGAAATAAACTCCTGATTTTAAATTGCTCAATTCTATAGAAGTTGTATTGGATTTATTTTCCGCCTTCAAAACAACTTCACCTACCAAATTGATTACTTCTACCGTATAATTACTTGATGAAAGATTAACAGACAAAACATCCGTTGCAGGGTTTGGATAAATAGAAACATTCTTTAATTCCAATTCTTCAACTCCAACTGTTTGTTGATGAATAACACCAACAGCATCTAAATCAAATCCTCCACTACCAAAATCTGTTGGCCATGGGTCATTTATTTTTCGTCCATGAGAATCTCGAGTACAATATTGATTTTGAATACAGCCAACCACATCAATTATTTTAACATGAGTAATCCATTGCTTATCTAAAAAAACATCATCTTCAAGATCCGACAAGTCAAAAGGAGTTCCATATTCAGCCTTATATTTCCCAGCAAGATTATGTATTTTTATAGCATCGGTTAATCCAAAACTCCATGTTTGTGTGGTTGAATCTATATGACTCTCTGAGGGAAATCTAAAATAATGAATTCCATCACTACTTACTTCAACAAAGGCTAATTCTAAAAACTGACCATCAAAGCTGTTTTCAAAAACAGCAAAATCAGGCCCTGGACCATTAATAATTGGTAAACTAAATTGTATATTAGCTTCGCCGCCATCACCTAAACTCACAACACCATTTGTTCCTGCCATTCCAAAAGCCAAAGAACTATCTCCTACGTTTGCATAACCAATCGATGGAACAGATACATTTTGCAATCCTCTTGTGATTTTGCAATGATTTGCCCAATTCACAAAAACAGAACTATCTTTATAAATAGCCGTAGATCCAATTTCGCCGGCAGCAGGAGGAAACTGAGCCAATAAGTTGTTATTTGAGCAAAAGACGCACAAAACAAACAAAATAATAAATAATTGTTTCATTAAAAACTGATACAATGCCTTTGTGAATCCTTTTCCCGGAATTCTAAACATCGATTTATTGGGAGGTCTTCTGACTTGTCTAACCTTATACGCCTTCCCGTCCTATTTTAGTCGAACAGTGGCTTATGTATAAAATCTATAATAGACTTACAGCTGCGGGTACAGTATTGGATTTACACCAAATTCCCTTTTCCAACATTACAAAAATAATAATATAAATTGATTTATAACTATTGATAATTTTTAATATCCTGCCACAAAGTCTTAAAATATCCATGGCATAATAATCGTATATTGTATGGCACTTAAACACCTTTTGTATGAACTTTTTTAGCGATTCTGATAAAATGCCCTTTGAACCTATGCTTGATGAGGATAGTGATTTCATTCCCTTGCTTTCGGCAGAAGACGAGGATAATATGCATGCAGAAAAAATACCCGATATACTGTCAATTTTACCGTTACGTAATACCGTTTTATTTCCAGGTGTAGTTATTCCTATCACTGTTGGTAGAGATAAATCAATTAACTTAATTAAAGACGCTTACAAAAGTGATAAAACAATTGGCGTAGTTACTCAAAAAAATGATAGTATTGAAGATCCACAACCAGAAGATTTACATGCTGTTGGAACTGTAGCTCAAATTATTAAGATGTTGCGAATGCCTGATGGCAACACCACTGTTATTATTCAAGGCAAAAAACGTTTTCGTATTAAGGAATTTACTCAAAGTGAACCTTATTACAAAGCAACCACACAGCGTTTTGAAGAAACTCGTCCGGATAAAGATGATAAAGAATTTCAAGCCATTGTATCAAGTTTAAAAGATACGGCGTTACAAATCATTCAAAAGTCTCAGCACATTCCTACTGAAGCTGGTTTTGCTTTAAATAATATCGAGAGTCAAAATTTCATGGTGAATTTTATTTCATCCAATATGAATGCAAGTTCTACCGAGAAGCAACGCATGCTAGAAGTACCAAGCTTAAAAGATAGAGCGACGATGGTTTTAGCACATCTGAGCAAAGATCTACAAATGCTAGAACTGAAAAATCAAATTCAAAATAAAGTAAAAGTTGATATTGATAAACAACAACGCGATTACTTTTTACACCAACAAATAAAAACAATACAAGAAGAACTTGGCGAAAAAAGCCACGAACAAGATATTGAAGAATTAAGAGAAAGAGCGAAAACTAAAAAGTGGAATAAAGAAATTGCTGATACGTTTGAAAAACAAGTAGGCAAATTATCTCGCATGAACCCAAATTCACCAGAATTCGGTATTCAAACAAACTATTTAGAGCTATTGTTAGACTTGCCTTGGGGCGAATACACGCAAGATAATTTTAATTTAAAACATGCAGAAGCTACTTTAAACGAAGATCATTTTGGTTTAGAGAAAGTAAAAGAACGTATTTTAGAACACCTAGCTGTATTAAAACTAAAAGGCGATTTAAAAGCACCTATCCTTTGTTTATATGGTCCTCCAGGTGTTGGTAAAACATCTTTAGGAAAAAGCATCGCCAAAGCTTTAGGTCGCAAATATGTGCGCATGAGTTTAGGTGGATTAAAAGATGAAAGCGAAATTCGTGGGCACCGTAAAACATACATTGGCGCCATGCCAGGACGTATTTTACAAAACTTAAAAAAAGTACAATCATCTAATCCTGTTTTTATTTTAGATGAGATTGATAAAGTTGGTAGTGATTTTCATGGAGACCCATCCTCTGCCCTTTTAGAAGTTTTAGACCCTGAACAAAATTCAACTTTCTATGATAATTTCTTAGAGGCTGACTATGATTTAAGTAAAGTGATGTTTATCGCAACTTGTAATAACTTAGCAACTATACAACCTGCTTTGCGCGACCGTATGGAAATTATTGATGTAAGTGGCTATACCGTTGAAGAGAAAATTGAAATTGGGAAACAGCATTTGTTAACAAAACAAGTTGAAGATAACGGATTAAAAAAATCGCAGTTAAAATTAACGGACAAACAATTAGAATTTATCATCGAAAATTATACCGCCGAAAGTGGCGTGCGAAATTTAGAAAAACGTATTTCAAAAATTGCTCGTTTTGTTGCAGTACATGTTGTTAAAGATGAAACGATACCAAAAATAAACGAAGAATCTATTGCTAAAATATTAGGTCCCTCTCACGAAAAAGCAAAATATCAAGGTAATGATGTACCAGGTGTTGTTACGGGTTTAGCATGGACTCAAGTTGGCGGAGATATTTTATTTATCGAAACCTCTCTATCAAAAGGAAAAGGAGCTAAGCTTGCTTTAACTGGAAATTTAGGAGATGTGATGAAAGAAAGTGCCACCCTAGCACTAGAATTTATTAAATCTCATAACGAAGAATTGAATATAGATTCAGAAACCTTTGAAAATTATAATATTCATGTGCATGTGCCTGAAGGTGCGACTCCAAAAGATGGACCAAGTGCTGGCATAGCAATGTTAACATCTATTACTTCTGCACTAACCAAACGTAAGGTAAAAAAACATTTAGCGATGACAGGGGAAATCACTTTACGAGGAAAAGTATTACCTGTTGGAGGGATTAAAGAAAAAATACTTGCCGCTAAAAGAGCAGGTATTAAAGAAATCATCTTGTGCGCTGATAACAAAAAAGATGTAGATGATATAAAATCTGATTACTTAAAAGGATTAACGTTTAAGTATGTGACTCAAATGACTGAAGTTTTACAATTAGCCTTGCTGAAGTAACAAATGAAAACATTCCTAATTATAGTTATCATTTCTTTTGTTGGATTATTTCAAAACAACAATGAATTAGAAAAATGTCATGGCTTTGAAGAATTTACATTTGGTTCTTCAAAACAGCTTTATAAAAACTTAACACTAGAACTTGAAGAAGGTAATTCACAGTTGTATTCAGTAAATTCTAACAGCATAAAACTGAACGGTGTTCAACTAGATTATTTTAGAGTAACGTTTATAAAAAATAAACTCACAGACATTTCAACTTCTACTAAAAACACAACTGGAGCCGTTCTATTTAAATATTTAAAAGACAACTACGGTTCACCAAAAAAATTAAAAAATAGGTTTGAGTGGATTGGTAATAAGGTTCATATTGTTTTCGAACTTTATAATAATAACAAAGATGCTTATGTAGATTTTTACAGCAATAAATAAAATCACTCTATCAAATAAAAAAGCTCCGTAAATTAGTTTACGGAGCTTTTTTTGTTGAAGAACTTGAATTAAGTTTATTCTACCATCCTAATACCCAAGAGAAAATTAATGGAGCTACAATAGTCGCATCACTTTCTACAATAAATTTAGGAGTATGAATATCTAATTTACCCCAAGTGATTTTTTCGTTTGGAACCGCTCCAGAATAAGAACCGTAAGATGTTGTTGAATCTGAAATTTGACAGAAATAACTCCAAAATGGAACATCGTGCATTTCCATATCTTGATACAACATTGGTACTACGCAAATCGGAAAATCTCCAGCAATACCACCACCAATTTGGAAGAAACCTACTCCTTTACCACCACTGTTTTTTGGATACCAATCTGCTAACCAAGCCATATATTCAATACCACTTTTCATAGTACTAGCTTTAATTTCTCCTTTAATAACATAGGAAGCAAAAATATTTCCCATGGTGCTATCTTCCCAACCTGGAACAACAATAGGTAAGTTACGCTCAGCTGCAGCTAACATCCAACTATCTTTTGGATCAATTTCATAGTATTGTTTTAATTCTCCACTTAATAAAATTTTGTACATATATTCATGAGGGAAATAACGCTCGCCTGCTGTATCTGCATCTTTCCAAATTTTATGGATATGTTTTTGTAAACGACGGAAAGCTTCTTCCTCTGGGATGCAAGTATCGGTAACGCGGTTATAATGATTTTCTAATAAATCCCACTCTTCTTGTGGAGATAAATCACGGTAATTAGGCACACGCTTATAATGGCTATGAGCTACTAAATTCATGATATCCTCTTCTAAGTTTGCTCCAGTACAAGAAATAATATCAATTTTACCTTGACGAATCATTTCTGCTAATGATTTTCCTAATTCCGCAGTACTCATGGCACCAGCTAATGTTACCATCATTTTACCACCTTCTGTTAAATGTGTTTCGTAACCTTTTGCGGCATCTACTAAAGCGGCTGCATTGAAATGTTTATAATGATGTTCTATAAATTTAGAAATCGGTCCTTTGTTTGCTGCTGTTGACATATTAGTTAATTTTTAAGTGTCGCAAATTTAGTATTTATCATGTAATATTTATGTTACCAAGTAAATTATATTGCATAAAAAAAGCCCCACATAAATGTGAGGCTTTAATATATCTAATTTATAGATTAGAAATAGAAGTTTAAACGAACTGTTCCAGAACCACCCATTAAGTTATAAGTAGCTGAGTTGATTGCGTTACGATCTGTATCAATAACAAAAGTACCACCACCGTTAGTAGCGTCTTTAGATTTGATTTCGCCAGCTGTTTGAGTTGATCCTGCTGCAGTACCAGTACCTTCAGCATCCCAAGTAGCTTTGTTTTTTGTATTTAATTGGTAACCTACGCCCCAACCAAATTCACCACCAATAGAAACTTTTGGAGCAACGAAATATTCAACGCCAATAAAAGCACGAACACCTACACCAATTCTACCGTTAGTTTTTCTCTTTAATGCACGAGCTGCATCAACTTGTTGGTAACCAGTGATTGCTGTTGCAACGTTTGTTGCATAACCTTGAGTTGCCCAATCTGTAGTATAAACTGTACCACTTCCGTTACCATCTGCATCTAAATTCTCGTTAAATGCTGTAGTTGCATCATTAGTTTGAGTTAAATCATTACCATATTTGAATGATTCTTTAGTGTTTCCACCCCATACCAATAAATCAGCACCGTAAATACCTTGTAAACGAGTTTTACCACGACGTTTTTCTAAACCAACACCTAATACGATATTACGAGTAGATCCTCTTCTAGTGTCAAATTTTTGCTCTGGAGATTCAGCTAAAGCTGCAATATCACCTGCAGTAGGAGCTGCAAAAGTTGCAACTGCATTTTTATTTTTTTGATTATCTAAACCAACACGTAATGTAGCACGGTAAGCCGTGTTAGCATCTTTCATCATTTTACCTGTAATAGTTTGGTTTAAGCTGTAGTGATTCCAAGTTGGAGCAACGTTTGGTCCAGTTTTTCCAAAGAAATTACCTACATAGTTTAAAAATGGTGTAGCGTCAATTCCTACAGACCACTCACCAGCTTCTGGCAAAAATGGTTCACCTTTTTTTGAAGTTAAATCTTGAGCGAAAGCACCAGTTACACCGAATGCCATTGCTACTAGAGCGATTGATTTTTTCATAATTGTTTTGTTTTTGTTTGTTTTATTTAATGTACAAAGTTGGTTATTTAAATCGAGCACAAATTTACTAGTAAGAATACATTTACAAACAAACATTTGTTAATATAGCATAAAAACAAACCTGATATAAATCATATCTTATTTTGCAACATGGGAACGAACTTAAATTTTCCGAAAGCCTGCTTGTCAAATTCTGTGCCACTTTTTTTAACGATTACATTCATCACCTGTTCTTCGCCTTCGCCCAAAGGTATAACCATAATACCACCTATATTTAATTGAGCGAGCAAATCTTGTGGAATATAAGGCGCTGCAGCTGTTACAATAATTTTATCAAATGGGGCAAATTGTGGTAAACCTTTGTATCCATCGCCATATATTAATTTAGCACCCTTATATCCTATTAACGGTAAAAACACTTTTGTTTTATCAAACAATTCTTTTTGTCTTTCAATAGAATATACTTTCGCACCCATTTCCAACAATACCGCCGTTTGATAACCACAACCTGTTCCTATCTCCAATACTTTATCTCCTTTAACAATATTGAGTTTTTCTGTTTGAAAAGCCACTGTAAAGGGATGAGAAATAGTTTGTCCAGCTCCAATTTTTAATGCTTTATCTGAATAAGCATGGTCTAGCAATGCTGGTCGTTCAGTAGCTTGATCAAAGAATAAATGACGAGGTATTTTTAAGATAGTATTTAAAACGGCCTGATTAATAATTCCTTTTTCCTTTAATTGTTCAACTAAACGCTTTCTTTTTCCTTGAAATAAATATTCGTCTTCTTTGTTCGTGTTAACTAGCATGCCTTAAAAATAATGATAATAAACAATTGAGTTTTAATATTAAAAAATCATTTCTAACAATTAGTTTTTAATAGATAATTACATTTACCAAAAAATAATTAATGAACTTAGGAATTGTTGGTTTAGGACATCTTGGAAAAATTCACTTAAAACTTGTGAGCGAAATTTCAGAATTTAACGTCAGCGCTATTTATGACATTGATAAAAACGTGACAGCTAATTTAGCGTATCATCATCATGCTAAAATTTGCGGTAGTTATGATGAACTATTATCATTGTGTGATGCGATATTAATTATTACACCTACTCCAACACATTTTGAACTAGCTTCAAAAGCAATAAAGTTAGGAAAACATGTGTTTATTGAAAAACCAGCTACAGACAATCCCGATGACACCAAACAACTCATAAAATTAACCAAAGAAGCTGGTGTTATTGTTCAGGTGGGTCATGTTGAACGCTTCAATCCAGCATTTGTTGCCGCTAAAGATTATATAACTAATCCAAAACACATAGACATAGAACGTTTGGCAAATTACAATCCTAGGGGAACTGATGTATCTGTTGTTTTGGATTTAATGATACATGACATTGATTTGTTAATTAACACCATTACATGTAAAATCAGAAAAATTACAGCTACAGGACAAGCTATAGTGAGCAAAACAACCGACATTGCTCATGCTAGGATTGAATTTGAAAATGGGAGTGTTGCCAACTTAACTGCAAATAGAATTGCATTACAAAATATTAGAAAAATGAGCATTTTTGAAGAAAAAAGTTTCATAAATATCGATTTGTTAAATAAAACAACTTCTATTCATCAGATAAAACCAATTACCTCAAATACTGACCACAAAGGGATATTAATAGACCCTGGCTTTGGACAACAAAAATTTGAAATCCTTCAAAATCAGCCTATTATTAATCCGATAAATGCCATTAAAACAGAATTAGAAAAGTTTTATAAAAGTATAAATCAAAATTTCCCGATAGCGGTTTCTTTAACAGACGCCGAAAAGGCACTCCAAATTGTACAAGATATTGAATTTCAAATCAATCCGTCTGTTAAGGCATAAAATAAAGTAAAAAACACTTTTTTTTCTTGTGTCAATACAATAAGTACTGCTATCTTTACGTTTTACTCCCTATATGCAGAGATATTTATTGTACTTATTATTGTTTTTTAACTTCCTGTTTTTTATTTCTTGTAAAAAGGACAAGTTTAAATCACCTGAATCGGCTTTTCTAGTTGCGGACAAAGTACTTTTAAAAACAATTTCTGGTCAAGGCTCAAATAGTCACAAAATAACTGACATATGGTATTATGTAAATGGTAAATTTCAAGGAGTTTTTCCTGTTGGAAAAGTGATGCCGATTGTTACTGCTGGAAACACAGAAATAACTCTTTTAGCAGGAATTAAAAATAATGGTATTTCAGCAACTCGAGTTCCTTATCAAATGTTTAAGTCTGTTACTATTAACCAAAACGTTGAACCAGGAAAAACTTATGTAATTAATCCTGAATTTGAATATAATTCAAATGCGTTTTTTTATTATTCTGATAATTTTGAACCAGGCGGAAGTTTCTTTGTATCCACTGGAGATTCTGCTTACTCTAACACAGCAACCTTCGATCCGAGTAAATCGTTTGAAGGATTAGGTTCTATTTTTATGTCGATGAGCGATGCTAAGCCAACAGCTGAAATGAAACAAACACAAGCATACTTTTTACCAGCAAATGGTGAAACGATTTATCTAGAATTAAATTATAAATGTAACCAACCTTTTACTGTTGGTGTTATTGGTGGAGGAGTTGACAGAAGAACTGCTTTAACCGTAAACCCATCAAGCGAGTGGAATAAAATATACATTCAATTAACCAGTGCTGTAAGTGCCCAACCTAATTATCCTTCTTACCAAGTATTTATTCGTGCTAATAAGGAGGTGAATTCGCCCGAAATTTTTATTGACAATGTAAAACTAATTTATTTGTAAAAATGAACAAGGCGCTGCAAACATTTAAATATGTTTTTGCTGATTACATATCAGCAAGTTTAGCGTGGAGCTTATTTTATTTGTATCGTAAGTTTTATATTGAGCCTGATAAGTTTGGTATTTTACCAGATCAAATATTTGATAGGCAATATGTCTTAGGAATGATTATACTACCTTTAGGATGGTTATTGGCCTATTATTTAACTGGATTTTACAAAAATATTTACAGAAAATCAAGAATTAACGAGCTGATGCAAACCTTTGCTACAGCTTTAATTGGAGTAACATTTATTTTCTTTTTCATTTTATTGGATGATTTTGTATCAAGCTATAAAGCTTATTATAAAGTATATACGGTTTTATTTGCACTTCATTTTAGTATTACCGCAATTTTCAGATTTGTGTTATCCACAATCACAAATTATAAAATCAATCAAGGTAAAATTGGATTTAATACAGTTATTATTGGGAGCAACCAAAGAGCTTTAAAAATTTATGATGAAATAACTTCCAGTCATAAATCATCTGGAAACAGATTTGTTGGATTTATTCATTTGGACGAAAAAAATGGATTTTCTGAGCAATTAAAACAAAAAGTAAAGCACTTAGGTGAATATAAAGACCTTAAGCAAATAGTTCAAGAGCATGAAGTTGAAGAAATTATTATTGCTATCGAATCATGGGAACACGAGTATTTAGAAAAAATCATTAATGAATTAAACGATTACGATGCCATCATAAAAATTATTCCTGATATGTATGATATATTATCTGGTCAGGTTAAAATGAATTCTATTTCAGATACGGCTTTAATTGTTATTTATAAACAAGTGATGCCAAACTGGCAACAATCGGTTAAACGATTTATCGATGTGAGCGTTTCTATTTTTGTAATTATTACTTTTAGTTGGTTATATATTGTGTTAATGATTTTAGTAAAAATTGGCTCTAAAGGCCCTGTATTCTTTAAACAAGAACGAATAGGAAAAGGAGGTGAACCATTCAATATCATCAAGTTTAGAACCATGTATGTAGATGCTGAAAAATTTGGTCCAAAACTTTCTAAAACGGATGATCCAAGAATTACTAAACTTGGTCGTTTTTTAAGAAAAGTAAGACTTGATGAAATACCGCAATTTTATAATGTGATCAAAGGCGATATGAGTTTAGTTGGGCCTCGACCTGAACGTAAGTTTTTTATTGATCAAATCGTAGTTCACGCACCTCATTATGTTCATTTACACAGAGTAAGACCCGGCATTACGGGATATGGCCAAGTAAAATACGGGTATGCCGAAAACATTGAAGAAATGGTTTCTCGTGTTAAATTTGATTTATTATACATTGAAAACATGAGTTTAGTGATTGATTTCAAAATTCTAATTCACACCGTTTTAATCGTTATTCAAGGTCGAGGGAAGTAATTTAAGATTTTTGAAGTCAGATTTATAATTACAAGATCTTGTAATTATTAAATTAATCCAAAAATCATATTTCTTAAATCACAAATCTTACTTTATTCGTATATTCGTGTCTGATTTTTAACATTAAACAAATGAAAGTATTAATTACAGGAGGTGCAGGTTTTATTGGCTCACACGTAGTGAGATTATTTGTAAATAAATATCCAAACTATGAAATAGTTAACTTAGATAAATTAACCTATGCAGGAAATTTAGCTAATTTAAAAGACATTGAAAATAAACCTAATTACACTTTTGTAAAAGGAGATATTGTAGATGCTGATTTCATCAATAAATTATTTAAAGAACATCAGTTCAATGCTGTTATTCATTTAGCTGCAGAGAGCCATGTAGATAGAAGTATTACAAATCCTTTAGAGTTTGTTTATACAAATGTGATTGGTACTGTAAATTTATTAAATGCTGCCAAAGAATTACATAAAGCGGATGCTACTAAATTCTCTAAATTTTATCATGTTTCAACTGATGAGGTTTATGGTTCGTTAGGAGACACCGGTTTGTTTACTGAGACAACAGCTTACGATCCACATAGTCCCTACTCTGCTTCAAAAGCAAGTTCAGATCATTTTGTTAGAGCTTATCACGATACGTATAAATTACCTTGTGTGATTTCTAACTGTTCTAATAATTACGGACCATATCATTTTCCAGAAAAGTTAATTCCTCTTTGCATCAACAATATTAAAAATAACAAACCATTACCAATTTATGGAAAAGGTGAAAATGTTCGTGATTGGTTATTTGTAGAAGACCATGCTCGTGCCATTGATGTTATTTTTCATACAGCAGCATTAGGAACTACTTATAATATTGGTGGTCATAATGAGTGGACAAACATTGATGTCATTCGTTTATTATGCAACATGATGGATGAAAAATTAGGAAGAGCAAAAGGAACCAATCAACAATTAATTACCTTTGTTACTGATAGAGCTGGTCATGATTTACGCTATGCGATTGATTCCACTAAACTTCAAAACGAATTAGGATGGATACCATCTCTTCAATTTGAAGAGGGTTTATCAAAAACAGTAGACTGGTATCTACAAAACGAAGAATGGTTAAACAATGTTACTTCTGGCTCTTACGCTAGTTATTACGAAAAACAATACTCTCACTA
>Ga0315900_10001586_pt1 | contig 36190 bp, 32 predicted proteins | sample LakEriMetagenome_FD_203521 | JGI IMG/M metagenome (GOLD analysis project Ga0315900, IMG submission 203521) | Freshwater fungal communities from buoy surface, Lake Erie, Ohio, United States - Buoy 12 MA114 | ecosystem: Environmental > Aquatic > Freshwater > Lake > Lake biofilm | place: USA: Lake...
ATTTTTGTGTTATATCTAAAATAGACCCGTCAGTTAACGTTAAATCTGAAGATTTTGATTTATCAAATGTATTTTTAAGTATTTGGTCTAAACCACTATCTGTTGAATTGACCGCTTGGTTATTATAACCAACAGGTTGTCCAGGTTTAATGTAAGTATTATTAGATGTTGTCCATGTGAAATTACCAATAAGAGTTCCACCACCAATAACCCCTTTAGTGTCTGAAGCACCATCAAAAAAGTTTCTACTATTAATCCCAAAAAATCTATTGTTTACTGCGTTACCTTCATATTCTTTTCCAATTATACCATAATCAAAAACAGGTCCGATACTAGGTTGGTCACCCTTACCTAATGGAATTTCATTTGACGGACTTACAGCCTCTCTTACAAAATTTTTAGTTTTTCCAACATAAAAATTAGGTTTAGGTGAAGAAAGGTTAGGACTCAATAATGATTCAAAATTGTAATCAGGTCTATATTGATTGAAAAATAATTGGTCAAACAATAACGATCTAGTCGCTCTTGATGTATTTGCTAAAAATCTTTCAGACCCCGAATCAATATTTGCAGATAATATTTTATTCGTAAAATTACTAATCAAACTACCAACAGCACCAATTGGATTAGCTAATGTTTGACTTAAAAAGTTTTTATCAGGATAATCAAAGTATTCGCCAGGTATAATTGAATATGGTGAGTACAAACCTGATAATCTTGAGGTAAAACTAAGTACGTCTCCAACAATTGTTGATGGTTCAGTAATTGTATAATTTTTTTGTATAAGTGGTACGTTGTTTGACGCAACACCCAATATTTCGAACGGATCTATCGACGGATTACCTCCTATCCCACCAGAATTAGGCGTTACAGATGAGTTAGATAATATTGTCCTACCTAAAGTTTGTTGGTATAATTCTGTAGCAACTCTTGAACGGAACTCTTCTTGTAATTTTTTAGCAGCAATTTTAGCTAAATTAGAATCATTACTTAATGACCCTTCACTGCCGTTAGGATTATCACTTGTTAGTATAGAAAACGGACTATATGATGACGCAACAAACGAAAAAGTCGTGTCACTGTTAGCATATGGTCTATTTAATGTGTCAGGAAAAAACTCATCAATTACTAATGGTTCATAAGTACCTTCCCCTGTATTATATAAGTTCTTTATATAGTTATATTGAATTGACTGTTCTGTAGTCTTGTTCGGGGCGGATGCGGTAAAATCATATTCACCCTTATTTGCCTGAGTTTGAAAATTAAGATTTGGGTTTATCATCGTCCCGAATCCATTTGGTTGGTCTTCAGGTCCAAACACATTAGCCAAATAGGATATTATTTGTGATTGCTCTGTTGTTAAATTTGGAGATGATGAACCGTAACTATATGGTCCAGAATTTGGTTTAGTCTGTTGGTTGATGTTTGGATTAACTTGCCCTCTAAAACCACCTTCAGGTCCGAAGAAGTTTGTTGTATATGCGTTTACTCTAGATTGGTCAGATGTAATATTAGGACCATTAGAAACATAATCGTAATCACCTTGGTTAGACCCGAGTGTGACTGTTGGAAACAACACCGAGTTTCCGTAACCTAGTTGATTATTACTAGGTGTAAATTTATTAAGGACCCTTAATAAAATTTCTAATCTATCTCCCTCTAACTCTAATGGGCTTGAAATAGCATCTGAAGGTCCGTAATTACCCTCATTTGCGTTGGTTTGTTTGTTTATATTAGGATTAATTGTCTGTTGGCTTTGTTGTCCTTCAGGTCCATATTGATTTATTACTATTTGTTCTTCTTTGAGTGTTCTTCCCCTTTTTTCTAATTCACTACCAATAGTGTCTATAAAATCATAATGACCTTCATTCGCCTTTGTTTGTTTGTTAACATTAGGAGTAACAGTACTTCTACTATCATTTCCATCAGGACCGTATTGGTTGATAATTATAAGTTCATTTTCCTTTTGTACACCAAAAGTTTCTAATAAACTACCTTGTGTATTTATATAACCATAAACTCCTTTATTAGATGTTGAGTTAAGGTTTTTGTTAATATCTATTGTATTACCAAATGAATTTGAAAAGTCGGTAGGGCCATAAATGTTTTGTACGTACAACAATTTCTCAGTTGCATCACCTACATTTTCAAGTTCTGACCCAATTGTGTTTTGAAAACCGTAACTACCTAAATTACTTTTATTATTTTTATTAATATTAATAATGATTGTATCACCAAAACCACCGTTAGGATTAAACTTATTTTGTTTAATTAATCTTTCTTCTTGAATTTTTTGTTCGACTGTAACATCAGGTAAATTGTTAACAGAATAATCTACCAAGGTAACTTCGGATGCTACTTTTAATACATCGAAACTAAACGAACCGTCGACCTTATAAGGCTCGAGGTTACGAACTTGTAGTTTTTTTCTGAAGTTTTCAGTCGAATTAAATGAAAGTGGACTATTCATCTATTGTTTTTCTAATAAATAGATTGAATACTATTTTTTATGATTCGAATCGGGATTTTGACTTGGATAACAAATTTCTTTGACTGAATATTTCCATCACTTTGTCTTTAAGATTTCTTTGAAATTCTGCATCTCTACTCAACATGTCTGCTATCGGACCTGATGTTAACCCTTTAACATTCAAATCAACACTAATATTGAAATTATTATCTATGGTTTGTTTTGTATTTTGTGTGGTTTCAGATTTTGTTACTATTTCTTGTGGTGGAATTGGTCTTAAGGTTGGTTCTTTAATTTCTAAAGTTGGTATATTATCACTTAAATTTTGTGATTGCATATACACGTCTTTTAGTAATCCTATTTTTTTATCTAAATCAGGGGCAAACATCGCTTGGTCATCTTCAATAAAATCAAACATTTGACCCTTTCCTAAAGATAAAACTTTTTTACCCTCACCAAAAAATGCGTCATCTACCCTATCAAACTTAATATCCTTATCACTATCACTGTACATTTCAGCTCTTGAAGGTTCTGTTGACGCGTCTTTTATAAGTTGTTTTTGTCTCGCTATTGCGGTGTTTATATCATTTATTTCAGATTTAGCACCAGCTACGAAGGCATCAGCTCTGTCCTGTGTAGGTTTCATTAATTGTTCTGAAGTTCCATACACTTCTTTGATTCTATTGGTTTTTTCAGTATCACTTAAACCCCTAAGCAGAGTATCTCTAATGATTCTCATGTCTTTCTGTTGGGTTTCCTCAACAGTTAATGATTGTTCAGCTAACTGACGGTCAGTAAGATTTGCCTTTTTTTGGTATTCTTCTAAGGCTGCTTGAAGAGCTTTCGGGTTATCACCTATCGATTTTACTAAATCAGTTGTTTCAAATCCAGGAATTCTTAATTCTAACTTCCCTCCTTCACCAATTTCAGTTAAAGATTTTACTAAGTTCATTGACTCTTGTGGTATACCTGAAATGTCAACTCCTTGTGCCAACATTTTGTCACTAATGAATTTTTGTTTTGCCGCCTCTCTACCAATTTGAATGAACTTTTTGTAGTCCCCATTTATTGCTTCAACAGATGCCTTTAATCTATCTCTTTGTAGTGCATCTATCGTTATTTCACCTGTTGCATCATTTACCTTAAATGCTGATTGTGCGAGATTAATAAATGAATCTTGTAGTTTCCCTACATCGTTTCTTCCAGCATTTAAAAGTTGTGTAAAATTCGTTAAGTCTGAACCAAATCCACCAATCATACTAAGTGTTTGCGACATTTGAATGGCCTTTTCAGGGTCCAACAAATCATCCATAGTCTGTTCACTAACTATATCCCCTAACTCAACATTCAAAGACTGAGCCTTTGCTGTCATTTGTGTTAGACCATCAACTCCACCTTTAAATGCATAAGCATCAACTAATTGTAAATTCTTATTAACACCCTCTAATAATTTTGCTGCGTCAAGTCCAGACTGTCTTGCTATTTTTGCAATCTCTGCCATTTTTTCAGCACTTTTTGTTTGGGATTTGAGTAATCGAACAAATGAACCTTCTAATTTACCCATTTCTTTTGATGCAATACCTGTCGTTTTTGAAAGAGCGACCATTTGTTTTGTCGCCTCTATTGAAGGTAAAGTCATTTTACCCATGTCTGAGTTAAGATTTTCTACGACATCCGTCAAATCTGTAAATGATCCGCCAAATTTTACAGTTTCATTGTAAGAACTAATTAAACTATTTCTAAGTTTTTCTGTACCAACAACCATTCCTGATGTGATTGTTCTATTCAACTTTTTGGTACTGTCTTCCATTGCGGTAAGACTGTTCAGTGTTGTTTCAACTGCATTTGTAACCCCTTTCTTAAAAGCCCCTTCAAGGTTTTTTATAACATCACCATAACCGGTACCGGCCTGGTCAAATTCATCTAAAATAGTGTCAGCAAAAAGTAACATGGATTAATTTTATATATAAATACGCAAAACTATTTTTTATTGAACTCTTCAATTAGTTTGTTTACGAAGTATTTTCTTTCGTAAGTTGGTACTTTAAGTAAGTCTTGATATGAGAAATGACCGTATTTTATTAGATAATAAAACTCATCTAATAAATTAATTTTATGATTGGAAGAAAGGCCGAAAAAATTCAACCCCAAAGGACAGATTAACTGTTACCTTTTCTCCTGACGGGGCTGTAATATATCTTGTTAAATCTAATTGTGGTTCACACTCTTTAATAAATTTTTTAAGGTCTTTAGAGTCTGAAATTGGCATGTTTAAAATAAATTCAGATATTTTAGACTTGTCTGTGTTCCCGTCAATTTCAACTATATGTTTTTCTAATCTTTTAGTCACTACAGGTGCAACCATATTTTGTGGGTAACTATCAGACAAACTATCTATTTCTTTTTCGTCTTTTAAATTTAATAACCTAAATTTTACATTCTTTTTAGTCTTAGGTAATTGGAAAGTAAAGAAACCATCTTCATTAGGTTCGTGTATTGCTTTTTTAACATTTAATTCTTCTAACTGTAAAGTAATATCGAATTTTTTATTTGTTGCAGGATCGGTAACAGAAAAATTATATTCAGATCCAAATGAAGTATTCCTCAAAAATATCAAAATAGCCTGAACATCAACGTTCAATAACTGATTAACATCAAATCCCGGTTCATAGATTTTATTTTTTAATAAACTGTAAACAATACCATCTGAACTAATATTTGGTGACATCAACATGTTTTCATCGTTGGCCGTCAAATACCCAACTTTTAGAGATTCTTTTTTTGGTCTATAAAATAAACCTTTAGTTGGTAACTTCACAACATCGTGAGGTAAGTTGAAGTCCATTTGACCGTAAGATTCTGCACTATTCATAATATTTTTATTTTAAATATACTTTACAACATATTTTTGTAAACAAAAAACCCACCTTGTGAGTGGGTTTTATACATTTTAATTTTGTTATTTTAGTAAACCAAAATACATCTATCAGGTCTTAATGTTGCATCTATAGTCATGATATCATCTTTGTCGTAACCTACGTCTCCAAATTTAACGTCAGTTAAAAAACAACCTTGTAAAATCCATTTTTCAACAGCTACTCCTGTTGGGTCTAACATTTCTAAATCAACATCTTTTTTATAACCTGCAGCATAACCCATACGTCCTGTAACGGACTCTGCGTGTAATCTTACCCACTCCATAAGTGCTTGTGCAGCTGAAGGTCCGATTGGGTCACGGAATTTCACACTGATAGTTTCCCACTCGAATTTACTAGCAACATAAGTTTTAGTGTTCAAGAATGGAATATCCTTTGATTCAATTTTGATACTTGGTCTTGATGTACTTTCTACGTACCAAGAGTTAATCCCTAAAGAAGTAGGGAAAGTCAATATAAATCGGTTAGCTCTTTTAGGTTCATACTGAAAGGGCATTTTCATTAACAAATCAGCCATTGTCTAAATTTTTGTTTTTTCTTTTATTTTTATATATAAATATATTCAGAAACAATTTTTTCTATTTACTTTAATTATATTTAGAAATATTCTTTAACTAGAACTAGAAAATAATTAATACTCTTTCTTTTCTCCTCCTTTAGTTAAATATGTTCTTACTGGTCCTTCTGGATATTCTTGACTTAAAAAATCCCTCATTTTCTCTATATTTCTTGGGTCGTCATCTGAAAACCCTATTTTTGGTGTGAACTCTTGGTTATTTATATCATTCTTAAAATAAGCCTTTTTCCCAATCTCCGCCGCTAAATCTTGACAATAAACAATAAATTTTCTCATTGCAACAATCTTTAACTCCTCAGGGTTCGCAGCACTTCCTTGTCCAAAAGTTACGGGTTCATATACACAAAGGTCCAAATATTCGTCAATAAGTTCTTTATCTGAAAAATTTACCTCTATTTGTTCATTTATATTTTCTTCTTCTGAAAAGAAGTTTCTATATTTTTTGAGGTTTTCTATCAGGGTTCTACTGTTAATACCATTATGGTTACTCACAATAAAATTATAAACAGCTTCTCTTAATGCCGATGGATTATGACCCCTCGCAGTTATAATCGCAAAAATTGAACCACCGTTTATACATTCAACAAAATCATTCCAAGACGGACCTGGTTTTGCTAACATCGAGTCAATGACAAATCTTTTGTCCCCCATTTCTTTAAAGAATCTGAATGGTTCTTTTGCATAACCAACAACAGTAGTACCCTTATAACTAAATGGTTCACTACCTATTTGGTGTCTGTGTTCAGCAAAATCTTCAGTAGACATACCTACTTCTTCTTCATTTTCAGTCATTACCATAATTTTGGTTGACATAAAAACGATATTATCATCCCAATCAAAGGCGTAATATTTAGTGTCAGGTGTACCTGATTCATCAATACCTTCATTAACTACTTTTTTTAAGTAATTGTAAACATATTTTTTAATGTCCATTATTTTCTTAATTTTTTAAGTAAGTTTTCTAACTGAGACTCAGTGATAATCACATTTTGTTTTTTTGAAGAAAAAGTTTCAACATTTTGTTTTTTATCTCCTAAAGTTTCTTTGATAATTTTTTTTTCTATTTTCATAGTTTTTTTAATATAAATATAATAAGGGGGACATTTCTATCCCCCTTTTTTTATTTTGTATTATACATCATCAAATGATGCTCCTGTTGGTGTAATTACAAACTCGATGTCAATGTATTCTAATGCTCTTGTTGGTTTTAAGAATATCTTACCAGTTAAAGTGTTAGAATCCAAATCTTCAGGAGTATTTGAGACAGTCACTCTAAAGTCAATTAAACCTCGGTCTCTTCTAATTTGGTCTAAGATTGGGTTAACTGAATCTAAAAAGTCTTGTCTTACTTTATCATCATTTTGTTCAAACAATAATCTAATCGCTACCGCTGAAATTAATTTTCTTGCTTGTAGTAATAATCTTCTTACGTTGATTCTGTCAAGTGCAGACTCTCTAATTTGTAAAGTTTTATTACCCCAAATAACAGTACCAACATCAGAGAACGTAGCAATTGGATTTATTCTACCTTTGTATAAAGTATCTCTATCCTCTTGAGTTAATTTTCTTCTCGCCTTAATTGAATTAACCAAACCTCTTGTGTAACCCGCAGATGCGAACCAAGGGAATGCAATGTTATCAGTTAAAGCCAAGTTTCTTACTACCTCAGCGGTTGGTGGTAAATAAATTTGTGTATTATTTACTGTGTCTCTTGTTAATACCCATGGGTAGTAAGTTGCGGTGTAATTTGAATCAATACCTGTCTCTTCTAAATTATCTACAGCCTCTTGAGGGTAAATTAGTCCTTCAGAAACATCATTCCATGTCGGTAGGAACATATTGAAATCAGGAGTAGTACAAATGTAAATTGAGTCTGCTCTATCTGATTCTATCAAATCAATCGCATCCTCAACCAAGTTAGAGTTGTTTACATAATCAATACCTGGTGTTGTAAATACATTGATATTAACTGCCTCGGGATTGTTGAATGTAGTTTGACCCCATTTGTAAGCGTAGTAGTCAGTGTTAGCCCAAGTCTCTTGGTTTGGACCTGAAATTTGCTTGAACGCCCCCCATCCTGTAGCAGTAGGGTATGTTGCTGACGGAGCAGCTCCGTATTTATAACCTGTCTGTCCTAATGCGAATGTGTCTGAATTTGTTCTATATTCTCTGTAAATGTCCCATCCGTCGAATCCACCTGCAGGGTATAAAGTAAATTTACGTGTATTCAAACGGTAGTATGGATTATCTGCATCCGTAGGTTCTGAGTTAAAAGATCCAACACCTACTTCAAATGCTGACTGTCCCGAAGTTGAGTATCCTGCGGCTATAGTTACTATAGTTGCCCCACTATCCATGTGGAAACCTTTTACTTGGTAATTCCAAACAGGACCTGTCGTATCAGTCTCTATGTTCGCAGGTAGTTGTTTACCTTTATAATCGAAGAAATCATAATCAACACCTGTAATGTTAGAGATACCTAAGTAAGCCTTTCTAGGGTTTTCTCCATTAGATATTACGGAATTATCCCCTCCTGACGTAGAACCAAATGGTGGGTTGTAAATAACATCACCTGGTTTTAAATATTTAGTTTTATAAACAATGAACGGCGGTGTCGCATCTTCATAGAGTCTCATAGTATACCCTTCAAAACCACAAGGTAGTGCGTCTTCAGGAGCCTCATCACCCATTTCTAACATTATATATTTAGAGTTTAAGTTATACTCACCATTTGCAGTACCAATTTTGTTAGCGATAAAGTTATTTTGTGTTGGGTCTAATGAACAGTTTGTGAAACTTTCAATTACTCTAACATTTTGATCGTTATCGTAAAAATCTCGTACAAAGACATCAAATGTTCTATTATTAAATGACATGTTTGCTAATGAAATTTTTACTAATCGGTTAGCAGCATTACCATCGGAAATTAATTTAAATTTGAATAATTTATAAACTTTATTCCCTCTTAATTCTGAAACAACATAAGGCGTTTCAGGTGTTTGGTATTGCTCTAAATAGAATCCAATTGAGTCAGTATTAAGTTGTTGTCTGGCATTTGGTAATGCAACTAAGTCACAATTTAATCCTCTTACGTAACCTTGTCTATAACCATTCAAAAGTAAACTACTATAAACTTCCTCAACAAATAAAGGTACTTCCGTTCTATCTTTACCAAAATTACTTCTACCGAAAACTTTCGAAATATATTCAGAATCTGAAGTGAGCATGGACGTTTCAAAACTAAAAGTATCGGAGTCTTTAGTTATTCCAGATATTACAAATGTCGCATATGGGTCTGTAGAAACTCCAGAATATGAGCCTGTACAAATCATGTTAACATCAGTTGTACCTGTTACTTGATAAAGTGGTCCATTTTGTGAAGAAGAGTAATTAGTAATCCCTCTAGATCTTAAAGTTGTTACAACAAGATTATCCCAAGTAGTATTTGCAGTTGCAACATAGTTACTGTAGTAAACTGATACCGTACCTGAGTATACACCTGAAACAGGAGTACCTGCAATTGTTGCAATTGTCGCACCAAATCCATAACCGGCATATGTTCCGACAGGATTTGCTGATGTATAATCAAACAAAGCGTAATACCATGCGTCGTTTGTAGAAGCAGAAACATTCGTTAAGGAGAATAGTACATTTGGTACTCCAAACGTTTCTGTATTTGCGGAAACAGAACCAATACCATTCAACGTAACACCGGTTACTGAATTGAATGTCGATTGACTTACAGACCCCCAAAATTGAGAAGATGTACCACTTAAAGGTGAAGACGTTGTGTAGTACCCAAGTTGCGTTGAGATATATGATTGGAAGTCAGCGTTTAAAGATGAAGTCCCTCCATCATATTGTGTATAGGTACTATAAAAATCCGAAGATAATCCAGCAGGTACTGAAGTTATAGTAATATTAGAACTTGAACCTGTTGTACCTGTAAACTGAATTGTCTGAGCTCCCGTATTTGTCGTAGCAGAAAGTGTAGACGGGTCAATATTACCAATCGTAGTAATTGACCATGACGGTCCCGCATCATATCCTGACAAACCTAAAACTCTCGTAACAAACAACTGATTTGATTGTTGTAAGTAAGATTTTGCAATATATGATGTTTCATATTTAGGAATCTGTGTGTTAACAAATTTCTCAGGAGAAGTACCGCCAAAATATACTTGGTACTCATCAAAATTTGTTATAAAAATTGGTTCAAAAGCGGGACCCTGAAGAGTCTCACCAACTAAACCAAGAGTTGTTACACCCACACTTTGTGCAACAAATGTTAAATCTCTTTCTGATGTATACACACCGGGAGACACAAATACTTTTGTTGATGAAGCCATTTTTAGTTATTAATAAATGATTTATTTTATCTATAAATACATCATCAAAAAGTAAAAATCTGACCCTTAAACTAATATTTTAAAGATAGTATGTTTTTTTTCTGCCTTTTTTCTACCCAAACAAATATTTATTCTTAATGAAAAAAATTAAAAATATTAAGATATCCATACAAAGTCATGAAACACTAAAAAAGTATTGTGACAAAAAGGGTTTGAAGATATATAAGTTTTTAGAAAACTTAATAATGGAAAACTGCAAAGAAGTAAAAGATATCTATGGTGAATGATTAAACTAGCGTAACATTAGTATAAAGAGTTGCCGATTCGGATACATTTATTTTGTTGACTTGTATGTTTAAAGTATCGCCTTCATTTACCTGTATAGTCTCTATATCATCACCCAAATAATATGTTACATTATTTCTTGTTATGTAAACAGAATAACCTGGTGTACATGAAGAACCATAATTTAATGTACCTCCTGTGGTATTCGTTAATGTTGGTGTTGATCCACCTAACGCACACACATTACCATTACTACCGGGTGATAAAGAAACCGTAGTACTCGACCCATTACAATTGGTATAGTTTAAGGTGTTATTAGTTGTTGAACTGTAAGTTAAGTCATAACAGTTCTCAACATTAGAAGTTCTTAAAATTTTGATGTCTGCATTATACCTAAAAACCTCAGTCAACGAGGTATTACCTGCAACAAATAAAAAATCTAACGTAAAATCAGTTGGGTTTGGTGGTTCGATTACGACCTTTTTAGTTTTTCTTCTTGTATCAAACTCAAATAAAGTTAACTGTCTTGAAATAGCAGGTGTAACTTCAAATTCTTCTTCATCAATTAAAAGACCCATCATTACAATTTTATATGTTGAAACATAATATTTTCTTTTTTCTAAGTCTTTTACGGACTCGTCACTAACGTCTTCTAATTTTAAAGGGATATAGTGACCTTTTATTTGGGTATATGCTTGTTTAGAAGTAAATGTTCTCATCATTATTTTGTTGAAGTCATTTACCTCTCTCATTCTATTACAAAATATTCTAACATTGTATGTAATGTCGACAGGTATTGGTTGAGGTATTTTATATACATCGGCACCCTTTCTTTGACCGTCCCAAGTTGGGACACTGTAATAAAAAAATTGTCTTCTTTCGGGGATATTGGCTCTTCCTGCATTATTTGTTCCGTATTTTACTTCAGGCATTCTAACAGTTGAAATAAATGGCAATGTTACATTACTATCTAAATCTTTAAAATCCCAAGTTTCGGTAAACTGTATCCAACTTTGATTTGTTATAATCCTATCGATTGTTGGAACTTTTTTCTCGTCAACTGATAGTTCCAATTGATTTTTTACAAAATCTAACATTCCCCTATCTAAATCTGCATGTAAAACTCCTTTTGGTAAAAATGTACCTTTATCGGTTATTTCATCCAAAAGTTCTTGCCTTCTTTCTTTTCCTACTTTTTCAGGAACTAAAGGTAATTTTTTAATAAATTGCTTTGGTAGTGCCATTTTTATATACCTCTAAATTCATTATCGGTTACAGGTGCCGCTTTTATTGTCCTGTAAAAAGGTTTATATCCACCATAGGAATGTTTTAAATCTGAAACTACCCTTCCATCGTCAACCACACTATAATACCTTACTCTATTTTCTGTTTCATAATAACCTATGTAATCCCCCAAAGATATTTCTATACCCAACTCAACGAGTGTTTTTTGATAAACGCTTACTGTCAAATTACCCGGTTCAGATTGATAGAGTTTTGAAGACCCTAAATCGGTATTTGTTGGTGCGTCAATTTTTACATAACCTTTAAATTCTACAGGCGGTAGAAACTGTATAGTGTCTGAAATAGCTTCACCATAAACATCGTCCGTATCGGTTCTTTGTCTGTCAACTCTATACAAAACCAATGAAAAATTCATATCACCAAGTAACCATTCTTCACCCATAGAAAGGTCTAAGTCAAAGTCTTGTTCAGAAAAAAACTTATTTAGTCTGGTTATTGGAACTCTATTATCTGCCATACCTATAAATACTTTGATTGATTTTTTATGGTTGTTTATTATATTTTAATATATAATGGAAGATTTTGTGCCTAAAACACCCGAATCAAAAGCCCTTTTAATTTTAGACGATTATGAAGGGTCAAATAACTATATCCTTAATTTAAAACACAAAAAACAAAATAGTAAGTCTTTTGTTCCTACACGACCTCAGGCCGATTATATCAATAACTATAACACGATACAACCAAAAGTTGCAAAAAAATGGATCAAATTAGATTCATATTTTAATAAAAAACTTATGGAGGATAAAATGTATACCAAAGAACCTTCAGAAATTTATGTTGAGAAGTTGTTGGTTGAAAAAGATAAAGCTTATCATATTTGGGGTAAAATCTTTTCAGGTGAAACTTTACACGATTTTTGGATGCCAAAATCGGCTTTATTAAAAGATAATGAAGTTAAAAACATTTCTATTGATTACGACAAATATACCCATAGACCTCCTATGGAACATCAAAAAGAAGCTATTGAAAAACTTGTAAAAAATAAAAAGTTTATTCTGGCTGATGACATGGGACTTGGTAAAACAACATCAACTATCATTGCCGCTTTAGAAACGGGAGCTAAGAAAGTTTTAATTGTGTGTCCTGCGTCTTTGAAAATAAATTGGCAGAGGGAGATTGCAAATTATTCAGATAGAACCGTATATATTGCAGAAGGTAAGAAATTTTCAGATGAACATGATTTTGTTATTGTGAACTATGATATCTTAAAAAATTTCCACGACACTAAAGAAAAGGAAAAATCAGAAATAATGAAGATTAATTTTGATTTAGTTATTATGGATGAAGCTCACATGATTTCTAATCCACAAGCACAAAGAACAAAAATTGCCAACGACATTGCAAGTAAATCAAATAGAGTTTGGTTGTTATCAGGAACACCTATGACATCGCGACCTATGAATTATTATAATTTATTAAACCTTGTTGATAGTCCTGTAGCAATGAATTGGATGGCTTATGCTAAAAGATATTGTAACGGATTCCAATTTAGTGTTGGAAAAAGAAAAGTATGGAATGTTACGGGAGCATCTAATCTAGAAGAATTAAGAGAAAGAACCTCAACACACATCTTAAGAAGGTTAAAAGAAGACGTTTTAGATTTACCTGAAAAAATTATCACTCCTGTATATTTGAGACTCAAATCAAAAGATTACGAAGAGTTAATGGGTGAGTATTTCAATTGGTACGACCAAAATCCTGAAGAGTCTTCATCACTTACAATTCAGTTTTCAAAATTGATGAAAGTTAGAAAAGTTATTGCACAAGAAAAAATTAATAACACAATTGAGTTAGCTGAAAACATTATAGAACAAGGTAAAAAGGTTATTATATTTACAAACTTTACCGACACACTAAATCAAATCTATAACCACTTTGGTAAGTCAGCTGTTTATTTGGATGGTAGTTGTTCTAAGTTCCACAGACAAAATGCCGTTGATGAGTTTCAAACAAATGATAAAATCAAAGTATTTGTCGGAAACTTGAAAGCTGCTGGTGTTGGTATTACTTTAACCTCAGCAGAAGCCGTAATCATGAATGATTTATCTTTTGTACCTGCAGAACATTCACAAGCAGAAGACAGGTCTCACCGTATTGGACAAAAAAATTCAACATCAGTATATTACCCCCTATTTGAAAATAGTATTGAAGGCGCAATTTACGACATCTTAAATAGAAAGAAAAAAATCATATCAACGGTAATGGGTGATGATACATTTGACGAAGCGTCGATAATTGAAGAAATGTTAAATATGATTTCTAAAAACCGATGATATTTATATATCATGGACGTAAATGTTGAATATATTGGAATTGAGCCAAGTAAAGAGGATAAAGTTTTAATCAATGATTTTATTTCACAACTTAAAAAAAATTACCCATTAGAGGATAATTTGGATATTGTATTCCAAAATAAAAGAACCGGCGAAATGACTACAGGTTCGAGAACCGATAAAAACAAACTTAAAATTTTAGTAAAAGATAGATTGAATCGTGATGTGTTAAGAACATTGGCTCATGAATGGTCACATGAATACCAACGAACCGTTTTGAAAAGAAAAAAAGGAAAAGATATTGGTGGAAAAAACGAAGATGAAGCAAGTTCACAGGCGTCTCAAGAAATTAAAAAGTTTGAAAAAAATAATAAGGATATGGAAAAAATTATCTATAAATCTTTTTCAGAGCAAATTGAAAAAATTGAAACATTATTAGAAATTGAATCTTCAAAAAAAGAATTATTAATTACCGAAATTAAAAAAGTAAGTGTTGATAAACTTCCATATGACTATAACTCTTTAGAAAAATTTATTGATGGTGAAACAATGAATACCCACTACAACAAACATTACAAGGGTTATGTTGAAAAACTAAATGTTGAATTAGAAAAAATTAAAGGTAAGGATTTAGATTTAGAAGAAATCGTAGAAAAGATTTCAAAATTTAATAATGTTGTTAAAAACAATGGTGGTGGTGCTTTTAATCACGCTTTGTTTTGGAAGATGTTATCGCCAAAAAAACAAGAAGTATCGGACCCAATACTTTCTAAAATAAAAAAAGATTTTGGTTCGTTTGAAAAATTCAAGGAGCAATTTAGTGAAGAAGCTAAAACTAAATTTGGTTCAGGGTGGGCTTGGTTAATTTTAACAAAAAATAATAGATTAAAAATTGTTACAACTTCTAATCAAGATAATCCTTTAATGAATACCGAAAAAGAAAATGGTTACCCATTACTTGGTTTAGATTTATGGGAACACGCGTACTACTTAAAATATAAAAATAAACGAGACGAATACATTAAAAACTTTTGGAAAGTTGTGAATTGGGGGTTTGTAAACGACCAATATACAACACAAATTAAAAAGAAGTCTGTTTAGATTTATTTTGGTAGGATATTTATATAAAAAAATCTATGTCAACTACAGTTATTATCAACGAACCAGAAAGAAGTAAACTTTACAAAAGAATACGTAATCTTTTGGGTGCACCTTTACGTTCAGTGGAACTTGAAGACGAAATGTTGGATTCTCTTTTAGAATTATCTATCGAAGATTATGAACAACATGTACAAGATTGGTTAATTGAGTCACAGTGGACTTCAGTTTATGGTCTTAACTTAGATGAACAATCCATCACGAGAGCTTTATCAACAAGAAGTATGGATTGGGAAACTCAATACACTTATGCTTACTCTAAAATTGTTGGTTTACAAGCCGGTGGCGATTGGGTCTTGAAGAAAGATTACATTGATTTAGTACCAAATCAACAAATTTATGAAATACCGGCAGGTAGGGAACTTAATGAACTTCTTTGGTTTTCACGTTCAGAATTGGACGCAGCATACTTCGACCCATTCATGGGTGGTTTTGGAGGATTTGGTGGTATTGGTTTAGGTGGTGGTGCCGGATTTTCACAATTAGGTACAACAGGTAATTATTTTATTACACCAGCATTCGATATTCTTTTAAGAATGTCTGATATCAATATCAAAAGAAGAATTATTACTGGAGAATTAACTTACCGAGTAACAGCACTTCCGGAAGGTAAAAAAGCAATTCATCTTTATAATGTACCGGGTGGTAAGTTTGATTTTGGTAACATGAAACATAATGACTACAGGGTATGGTATTGGTACTATGATACTTTTGACAGAGAAGATTGTTTAGCAAATAATCCTGATGTAGTCAGACTACCTTCAGACATTCCTTTAGAAAGATTAAGATGGGATAAGTTAAATTCACCCGCACAAATTTGGGTAAGAAGATGGTTTACCGCGTACTGTAAAGAAACATTAGCAAGAGTGAGAGGTAAGTTTAGTGGTAATCTTAAAACTCCTGATTCCGAATTAACTATGGACTATTCATCATTAGCAACGGAAGCGAAAGATGAGAAAACAATGCTATGGGAAGAATTAAAAACTCGTTTAGAAAGATTACGTCCTGAAAAAATGATGGAACAAAAGGCTTTACAAGCAGAGAACTTGAACAAATTATTAAAGTTCAGGGCATTCCAAAGTCCATATACCGTAATTTAATATTTATGTCAGTATTTAGGTCAATACCATCTAAAAGAATTATAAATGGTCACGAAATCGTAACTTCTGATGTTGCTGTCGTAACAAACAAATATTATTCAACAAATGGTGAATCAGCAATAGTAATAAAAGATATTGATGTCTGCGATTTATTTTTAGATTCAAAAACAACAGACCACGTTGTAATTAAAGCATTAACAAAAGTAAATGTGACCGCAGACTCACCAATAGATGAGGAGTTTGATATTATAGAATTAGATAAAGGAGCTTGTGTTGAATATAGAAAAATAGGAGATTATTGGTATATTTTATCTTCTGATGGATTGAAGAACTCTTAGTCGAAACTAAGAGCCATCAAATCACCATCAACATCAAATTCGTAATACTCGTCAGCATCCACTTTCTTTTGTTGTTGAACATATTGTTCCATTAGAACTCTGTTATTTTCAACCCACTCAGTGTCGACTAAATCTACAGTTCCATCCAAATACATATAATAAGGGTCAATACCTACATTTTTCCAAAACGTTAGTTCGGTATCTGATAATGTTAATACTTCTTCTAATGTATCTTGGTGAGCTTCTTTCATAGGATAACCACGAACTAATTCGGTTTGGGTTTTAGTGAATATAGGTCTATCTTTTGGGTTTTCAATTAAAATGTCTTCTCTAATTTCAGGTTTATAAACAACAAGTAATGGTTCAATTCTTTTGTTAAATGCCGCCAAATATCTTGGAACATTATACTCACCCAATAAATCTGGATTCATTTCTATATCACGTTCATCAATCAAATAACAATTTAAAACTAATTCATCTTTTTTCTTTTGAACGTCCCCATGAGATTTCTTTTCACCATTATTAACATAGAAGATTGTATCACCAAGACCAGGGTTTTTACCTTCTTTAATCAAAAGTTCCATGTGAGCCTGACGAGACATCATATTACCGGACTTAGTGGTTTTAGTAATGTGAACTTTGTAATCATCAATTGATTGTTTAACACGAGCTTTGTTTGCGATTTTAGCCAAAGGAATTTGTCTGTTATAAAGTTTGTCTACATATTCGTAGTAGAAGTCCAAAAATTCTCCACCCTTACCATCTAATAACATTCGAAGACCTGTGTCCAAAAACTCGGCAACATACGTTTGAAGTTTTTTAGATTTAATTGTATTACCCGTTAGTTTTACTTTACCCTTGTCTGTGAGAAGTGCGTAGTTTTTACGAGCCACGTTTATTGTTGAAGGCCAAACACCATCAATGTCTAATCCCATCTCACCTCGTAAGAATAAGTCGTTGTATTCTGCAACATCCGCTTCAGCCCCAACATATTCTTTACCCTCTTTAACAAGACCGTTCAAACCTTTACCAATATACTTATATGTCTCCCTATCTTGTGGCGTTTCAAAGTTCACACCGTCCGTGTCCATTACAAGTGGAACGTAACCTCTTTTCATAAAAAACATAATCATTTGACGAAGGTATTGTCTACCAGTACAAGTAATCTGTTCACCCATATCAATATCACCCCACGGAAATACTTGTGGTGCTGATAATGAACCAAAGAATGCGTTGATAAAAATTTTAATTGGTAATTGCTTTCGGTCATAAGAAATTGCAAGTTTCGGGTCAATAGACTTATATTCACTCGCTAAGTTCTTGTATTTAATACGAGTATCACGGAAATACTTTAACATGCTCTTCATCGCTCCCGTTACATCACAAGCGGGGAACACATCGTGAACCAACTGAATAGATGGGTATAGTGATGAGTAGTCAAGTTTTAATACGTTTTTAGAGAACCCAACCTGAACCAAACGAGAAAGACCTCCTGTAAACTTTCTTTTCTCTAATTTTCTTGGTAAAGCTAAGTTATGTTTATATGACCACGCGGACATAATCATTTTCCATAACGTTGCGGTTCCCATTGTTGAAAGTCGTTCATAGGTTGTTGGTACAAGTTTCGACAACAAGAAGTTCGCTTGGTTAAACTGCTCATCGACAACCATCGTTTCATAAAGGTCATCGTCCAAGTAGTCTTCAATAATTTTTGAACCTGTAACTAATTTATAAACATCATCTCTTCTTTTACATACCTCATCTATTTTTGAATCAAATCCAACTTTTTTATATGCTCCGTTTTCTTTGTTCATCCAATATTCAAGGTTATCAAAATAAATTTTACCAATCTTATCTCCTTCAACATAAACACGATTTGGTTTTTCTGCTTCAATAAATTTGGTGATATACTTCAAAGACCAACTCTTAATGTCTGAGTTGATTGCTTGCGCTCTACGAACAGCGTGTGCAATATCCACAATGTTATACCCCCACATCTGTGTCTGAACGTATGGTTCCATTTCGTTTGCCAACTTTAAGATACCATCTTTTTGTTTCAGTGTATAATCAGGATGCAAGGTCTTACAGATTTTTTTTATATTAACTTTTAATATTTCAGCTCTTTTCAAAATAAATGGAAAGTCAAAGAAAGCTGAGTTGTAACCACCAATCAAAGATGGTTTCAACTCATCAATAGTCTTAAAGAAGTCGACAATCATTTGTCGTTCTTCATCTTCATTTTGTGCTGATAATAATTTTAGAAAACCACGATTGTCTTTCATCCCTATCAAGAATATTTTACTTGTTTTGGGGTCAAGACCTGTGGTCTCGATATCGAATACAAACCTGTGGATTTCATCGTATTCATCAAAACCTTTGAATAGTCTTTTACTTTTTTGAATTAAGTATTGTTCTACGGGTGATAATATTTGAATTGAATCTGTGTTATCTCTACCCCATGGGTCTAATCCACCACCTTTAAAGAAGTTTACAAGGTTAGAATATGACTTGGTTGTTTTAACCAAATACTTTAATCCGTTTTCTAAACGTTCATCACCGTGAGTTTCAAGTTTTTCTATGATGATACCATTTTCACTCATCGCACGTTTTTGTGCGTGTTTATCGTTCTTGTAAAAGTTTTTTCCTTTCAAGTCACCAACCCAAGCAAATGGAATAAATGTGTCGGGGCGTAATAATTTACCCTTAACAGGGTCTTGTATTACCTTATAAATTTTAGATGATTTGTAATCGTATTCGAGTGATACGATATATTTTTCTTCGTCTTCGCCTAATAGGAAGCGTTCAATTTCTTCTTGTGGAACCATATTTTATATTTTTTAGTTTTGGGTTATTGTTCTCACGAACTAAGTCGTGGTTTCCCTTCTTCAATAAATATAAAAATGAGTTGTCTTAATGTCAAATAATGTTGATGTAAAGATTTTCTCTAATCGGTGAAATAAGTTCCCCACTTTCCAAAACTACTAAAAATTGACCTAAAAATCTTCCTTTCTTGTTAGTATCTTTTGCACCCCACTTATAGTAAATGTAATATTCCCACGGTGAATCTGGATTTCTTTTGTCTTTAGCAACAATATATGCTTGTTTCATACTAACTTTAGGAATACCAGTTTCTTCACTAATCATAGAAAACCTTAAAGTAGCATTATCTATCAATGAGTAAAAATTTTCACCAGCATCTGTTCTACCATCAAAAACTACATCCATTTTGACTATAGGTAAAGTTGTATTTTGTTTTATAAAAAATTCCATTTTTTTAATTTTAACATGAAGCACATCCTGCGTAAGTACCAGAACCAAAGTTGTTTATTAAATTCAATGTGTTACTTCCATCCCAAGTTAGAGTTGGAGTGGTTGGAGTATCAAAATATTGACCTGTAATTGTCCAACAATCACCCAATGTGTCCCTTACTGTGTAGGTATACCAAGTTGAGAACGCCCCTTCAGTAACCGGTAGATATGCCAATGGTAATAACATAGATTGTGTTGGTTGATTAGTATTACTACAACTTGCTAACGCCGCTAAAAATTGACCAGAAGGTGTTGGAGTTGGAGTTGGTGTGACCGTAGGTGTTGGAGTGGCAGTTGGGGTTGGAGTTGGAGTTGGTGTTACCGTCGGTGTAGGTGATGGTGTTGGGGTAGGTAAACTTGGGGTTAAACAATTTGGACACCAGTAATCAAAAAGATTAAACCTATCTTTTAAAATTCTAAAATTATGTTGTACTTGTGAACTATTAAAAGCTTCTGTGTACATTCTAAATTGGGATAGTCCTCCCATAAAAGTTCCACCGAAATTTTGTTCCATTAAAATTTGTGTACTTAAACCGCTGAATGTAGTTGCAGATAAAATTTCATCAGGGAATAACTCGGGGTCCTGAGTATAAGGTCCCGTTGTCGCTGAAGTTGCAGAAAATATTAAATGGTCGTGTAAACCTTGAGACCCACCGCCCCACGATATGTTGAATGGAACTCCAAGTTGTTTTTCTTTTTCACAATTCAATTCTCTCGGAATTATCTCTTCAAAGTTTTCAATAACCATAAAATAATATCCGTTGATATAAATTTTTAATCTACCTAATCTATACCAAGCATCATCAAACCATTTTCTATCGAAAACAACACGATATACTTTATCTTCTTTTGTTCCACCTGAATGCGTTTCAGGTGGCATTATTAAATTGTAAGATGTATTATTCAATATAGATTGGTAAGTTACTTCTCTTATATCTCCCAACCCACCTAAATTTAATAAATCACATTCTTCTATTGTTGTGTACCTTTCAAAAACCGCAGTAACCATTACCCATCTGTCCTCTAAAATTTGTTCACAAACATAATCACATATATCATAAATTGGCGGACTACAAACCTCGGTTATAGTATATCCTGTTTGAAATGTTAAACCTGTTGTTGAACAACTACCAGTTGTTACACAATCACCAGTAATAATAATACTTTTAACACAAATTCTTGGGTCTGCGGCGCATCCACTAAACCTAATTGATAACGCATTCGATAATACATCAAATTTGGGGTCCAAAGGTTCTACAGGTATTTGTTCAGTACATGCGCCACATCCACACCCAATGTTATGATAAGCTGTTGTTGCACTTACAGGATAAAGTTTAACACAATTCGCATTTGTAAATCCCGATTGATTACAAGTACAACTACTTAAACTTGTAAGTCCAGACGTTACTCTAGTATATCCACTATCACTTATAGGACTACCACTTGCAAAATGATAATATTTATTTTCAGCTCTAGTGCCAAAATAAAAGAACGTTCCTGCATTTTGAGGGTAACGAGTGTTCAGGTATTCTTCGGTCGATGTGTTAATAGAATATTCATCAGTAATTCTTGGCTTAATTACCGTCTCCATAGTCCAACCTTTATTTAATCTTTCAGGAAAGACTTCATAATCATACCCAAATAATTTATAAAATCCTTGGTAAAATCCTCCGTATAGTTCTTGATAGTAACCTATTGATGGTGCCGTTTTAGACACTATATTATACATTGCTGTTTTTGGTCTACCTGAAAATACAGTATTAGGTGGTGTGGTGTAACCGGTAACCATATGTAATTTCATTCTTCTATCATAATAGTGCGGATGAAACTTATAATCGTCTCTGACACCCATAGTATAATAAAGAGTTTGACCTGTCATTCCAGTATACAATCCGTTATCTGTGGCAACTAAGCCAATATCACAAGTTCCTGTGAAAGCAGATATACAATCTAAATCTAAATTATTCGGATTATAATAATTTTTAGATACTAAAGTAGCTCCCGTATAAAATACATCAAAAGACATAGAAAGTTGAGGACAAGAACCAGTATCATTCAAATCTAAACGTATTGGTAATCTTGTTCCGTCATTTGCCGCAATGATGTCTGTTGAGAACACAACCTCTTCGTCGTAATCCCTTTCATCCGCAGCCAATGTCAAATCAAAATATTGCCTTGAATTTAAAAAACTTTTGTACTTTGGATAATAATATGTATTTAAATTTTGAGTTGGCATACTTTTTTATGATAAATACTTTGTTTGAAGTATTTATAGGTAAAAAGCTCAATGAAGACATATAAATACTCTACAGAAGAAAGGGCAGAAAGAGTTGCAAAAACTTTGGGCTGTGTCGGCTCTCACTATCACAACGAAGATGGTGAAAGAAAATACATGCCTTGTAAGTCCCACGAAATATTTTTAAAAAAATTAAAATCTTCTGAAGATGAACCTAAGGAACAGGAAGTAACTGAGCTTGTTGATGACGATGGAACATGGTTATCATCTGACATTCCTATTCTTTCACCTGCTAATAATGGTCTTGGTACTAAAACAACTGACCAAATCGTACCAGCGGCAAGAAACCCAAGAGACCCATTGTTACGTGGATGGTACGGATACTATGGTGAGGGGTATGTTAAAGAAGAAAATATGATTAAAGCATTTGGGTATAAGGATACTATGAATATGGACGCTAAAGAAACTTTGGATTATTTCAAAGATGAGTTAGAAATGGATGATGAGTCGGCAGAAAAAAGAGTGGAAGATGAATTTGGTAAAAGTCCTGAAAGAGATGAAAAATCACCATATAAAAATAAAAAAGGTTTTGTTGGTAGACCAATTCTGAAAGAAAAAGAAATAGGTGAAGATGTCGTTATAGATAAAAACTCTGAAGAAAATACGGAAAAAAGAAAATTAAAAGATTTAATCAATCCTCTTTTATTAAGAAACATTAAATCAATTAAAAAATTGGCTAAAGAGCACGGAATATCAGCCAAAGAATTAATTCAAATGTTAAAAGATGAATAAAAATTTATACGATAGAATTGCAATAATACCCGATAGTTTGGTTAAACACTTAGAAGACTCTTTTAATTCTGTAGGTGGAAATCAAAACACTGAGGGTTTTAATAGAAATCAACAATTACGTCAAGGTAGACAAGCAACATATCAACAGATAAAAAGAATAAAAAGTTGGTTCGACAACTATGGTGGTAGAAAAGAAGACGCCCCGTTTATCCTTAATGGTGGTGATAGAATGAAAACATGGTGTGATGAGGTTTTAAGAGTTTGGAGAGAAAATGATAAAGGAGGTAAAAAAATAAAAATGGATGCTGGTATGCAGAACCAATTTATTGATGGCCACCAAAAAGACCAAATGATATCTAACCCATTAGATAGTCACTCAAAAACTAATAGTGACATTGATGTTAGAGTTGAACAAGAAATAAGATTAATGAATAAACTATACCAAAAAATATTATAATGGCAGTCCAATCAGATAAAATGGATTTTTCGCAACCTGATAATCAATTAAGTAAAATTGCGGAAGAACAAAGAAAAAAGTTATTTCCAAGAAATGATTTTAATCCTGCAGACCAATATTCATCAGTACACCCAGATGCAATCGCAGATGGTGATAAAATTGGTAGGGGTACTGGTGGCGAATTAGATGTATATAATCAAGCTGCGGGTACGTCTACAGACATCGCAGAAAGAAAAGACGATTTAAAAATAAATAAATTTTCACCAAATAACCCATATTACACAGTATCGTGAAGTTATTAAATAATCTTTCTAGTTTAATTTTAGAAGCGGCAAATTTAGATGTTGTTCAAGATAGTATTAGAAATAAAAAAGTGATTACTATCAACTACGACGGTAGAGAGTATGGTAGAGGATTCCGTGAGATTGAACCTGTTTGTGTTGGGTACTCGAAAAAAGGTGAATTAGTATTACGAGCATGGGAAAGACAGGGGGCGTCTCATTCTAAGGTTACAAGAGATAACCCTATACCAGGATGGAGATTTTTTAAATTAGTTAAAATATTGACTTATCAACCACAAGGTGATAATTTTTATGAAATGAGACCTGATTACAATCCGGATGGTGATAAACTTATGTCAAGCGTTATTTTAAACGCAAATTTTGATAACACAGAAAACTTAGCTTAATATGTCAGATTTAATGCAAAAATTAGCAATTTCAAAAAAAATTATGGATGCCCATAATGGAATAAATAGAGGAACTGCTACCCCATCAACACCGATGGTTGAAAATTATGAGGTGCCAAACGCATCATATAATATTCCTCAAGAATATGTAGGTGAAGTCACACAACAAGGGCAAAACTTTGACCCGTCACAACCTTTAGATGAAAGTAGAATTAAAAATTCAAAACTACCTGATGAAATTAAAAGATTAATGATTGAGCAACCAATAGTACAACCAAGTTCTATGAACGGTGGTTCAGTAATTAGTAATGATATAATTGAGGGGGCTCAAAGATTAATGGGTATGAACCCAAATACTACGGTAACTCAACCTGAACCATCAAAAAATTTAACAACAAAACAACCAACTTCTAACTTTAATATGAATGAAATGAAGTCAATGATTAGAGACGTTGTTAGAGACACAGTAAGAGATGTTATAAGGGAAGAACTTAAAGACGCTGGTATGTTGGTAGAATCTACATCAAAATCTAATGATACAATTCAATTTAAAGTAGGTAATCATTTGTTTGTTGGTAAAGTTACCACAGTAAAAAAACTAAAATAATTTCATTGTAAATTGATATTAATCCACTCTCAAAAGGGGTGGATTTTTTGTTTTATTTAAATTATCTTTTATGTAAAAAAAATATTTATGAGTAAAATAAAAGTTTTAGTACTACCATCTGACAAAACAGGAGTGGGTAAATTTAGAAGTGTGGACCCACACGTTATGTTACAAAATAACCACTCAGATGAATTTCATGTCGATATTGATTATGAACCAAAGATAAATGATTTAAATTATTGGAAACAATACGACATAGTTCATTTTCATAGGACTATCGCTCACGAGTACGATAATTCAGTTAATCTAATCAAAAAACTTAACTCCCTTGGTGTTGTTACTATCATGGACTTAGACGACTATTGGTTACCGACAAAAGAACATCCTGTACATCAAATGGTAATTCAAACTAATCTCCATAAAAAAATAATAGAGAACCTTAAAGTTGCTCAACACATAACAACTACTACTTCAGTATTTGCAACAGAAATTTCAAAATACAATAAAAGTGTTTTTGTTTTACCTAACGCAATTAACCCAAAAGAATCTCAATTTAATGCAAAAACCGAGCCGTCAGATAGATTAAGATTTGGTTGGTTAGGTGGTTCTTCACACTTACACGACTTGAAACTTTTAGATGGTACAATGAATAAATTAACCCCATTGAAGGATAAATTTAGTATGTATCTTTGTGGATTTGATATTCGTGGAACCGTAACCGAAATAAATCAACAAACAGGTGAACAAAAACAAAGACAAATCAAACCTGAAGAAACTGTTTGGGCTCGTTATGAGGAAATATTCACGGACAACTATAAACTTGTTGATGAAAATCATAAAGATTATTTAATGAAGTTTACAGAAGAAGAGTATAAATCAAACACTTCAACATTCTATAATCGTGTTTGGACAAAACCAGTAACAAGTTATGCTAACAACTACAAATGGTTTGACGTATCTTTAGCACCAATCAAAAATCATGTATTCAATAGAGTTAAATCACAACTTAAAGTAATTGAGGCAGGATTTTATAAAAAGGCAATTATAGCATCTAATGTCGGTCCTTATACTATTGATTTGAAACACGCACTTAATAAAGGTGAATTTACAGATGGTAATGCGTTACTTGTAGATGAAGCAAGAAATCATAGTGATTGGTCAAAGTATATGAAAAAGTTAATTGATAACCCTAACTTCGCATATGATTTAGGTCAAAAATTATATGAAACAGTAAAAGATACTTACGACTTAAATGTTGTCACAAAAAATAGAGCAGAATTATATAAATCCTTAGTAAAATGATAAACATACCTATTAACAAAATTTTATTTTTAGATATAGAAACTGTTGGTCTATGTAAAGACTGGAGTTCTTGTCAAGAAAGTCATCCTAAAATTGCAGAACAATTTGTTAAATATTTCGATTGGTTCCTAAAAAGATTTCCAGAGGATAATGTTGAAACAAATGGTCTCGAAGAAGAAATGCAAAAAATGAATGATGTTTATGCAAAACGAACTGCTTTAGTTCCTGAGTTTGCGAAAATAGTTTGTGTGTCTATGGCATTTGTTTTAGAAAATGGTGAAATTAAAAAACAAACGTTTTCTAACGATGACGAACACAAGTTGTTATTAGAGGTTAGAGACCTTTTGAATAGATGTCATAAATTGGATTTTTATCTTTGTGGTCATAACCTTAAAAACTTTGACATCCCTATGTTGGCAAAACGAATGATTATCAATGGAATTATGCCCTCAAAGATTCTCCCCTCATATGATACTAAACCTTGGGAAGTAAAGGCAATCGACACGAAAGAGATTTGGCAGTATGGTGCATACACCGCGATTGGTTCATTAGATTTAATGTGCACTTGTTTAGATATCCCTACACCTAAAGACGGACCAATTAATGGTGGAATGGTTCATGAAGCATATTGGAACCATAATAGACTACAGGAAATAGCAGAATACTGTGAAAAAGATGTAGATGTATTAATAAACGCAATTTTACAATTAAAATCTCTTAAATAACATGTTTAAAGGAATAAAAGAAATAAGAGAACAACTCAAAACAATTAAAGACTTACAATCTCACTTAGGTGAGATTGATATGAACAATCCTGAAGAGTTTTTAAAAAAAATGGGTCTAAGTACCGATGATTTAAATAAACACTTTGAGTCGATGAATGATGAGTATTCAACACAAATAACTAAAGCAACTCTTAAGTTTGTTAATACTTCAGATAATGTTAATCCAAGTTATGTATATCCGTCAGATTCAGGTTTTGATTTAAGAGCAGCCGAAGAAGTTGTTATTGGTGCAAATTCAAGAGCACTCATACCAACAGGGATAAGATTAGATATTGCAGATTCATATGAAGTGCAAATCAGGTCCAAGAGCGGTCTAGCATTAAATCAAGGATTATTCGTTTTAAACTCACCAGGTACAATTGATAGTGGATATCAAGGGGAAATAAAAGTTATTCTTTTTAACACCACAAACCAATCTATAAAAATAGAAAAAGGTCAGAAAGTTGCTCAAGCGGTTCTTTGTCCTGTTTTAAATGGTAATTGGGTGGATTTAGTTGAGGTTAAAGATATTGAATCAAAAGATAGAAATGATAACGGATTTGGTTCAACAGGAATATCATGATTACAATAGGATTTTCAACAAGAAAAATTGACGATAGTTTTGTGGAACTATTGAAGAAAACGTGCGGCGTACCAAACCCACAAATAATCCCAATAGAAAATGAGGGTAAGTATTCACTACCTGAAGCTTATAATATGATTTTAGAACAAGCGACAAATGACATTGTTGTGTTGTGTCACGATGATATCTATTTCGATAGTAAGAATTGGGGTAGTAAAATATTAAAACATTTCAAAAGAAGTCCTGAGTACGGAATTTTAGGTCTTGCTGGTTCAACACAACTACCTGAGTCTGCAAAATGGTGGGAAGACTTTTCAAAAATGAAAGGTATTGTTAATCATGAACACGAAGGTAAAAAATGGGAATCAAAATATTCTGCAAGTTTAGGTAACCAAATCGAAGACGTGGTTTTAGTCGATGGTCTTTTCATTGTTTTAAATAAGAAAAATATTAAACAAACTTTTAATGAAGAAATAAAAGGTTTTCACTTTTATGATGTGGATTTTTCATTTAGAAACTTTATTGAAGATGTAAAAATTGGAATTATCTACGATGTTAGAGTAACTCACAAATCAATAGGTCAAACAAATGACGAATGGGAACAAAACAGAATTAAATTTGCAGAAAAACACAAAGAACTTCTTCCCGTTAAAATTAAAAGAAATCTCACATTAGAGTCACCAATTAAAGTATTACTATCATCACTATTCTTTAAAACTTTTACTGGCTCAGAGATGTATGTTTATGAACTTGCAAGGGGTCTTAAAAAATTAAATTGTGATATTACGGTTCTTTCAGATATTGATGGTCCGTTATCTACATTAGCAAATCAACAGGGAATTAAAACTTTACCATTCTCTAACCCACCTGGTTATAAATTAGGTGATGGAAAATGGGGAATGAACACACCGCAAGGTTTTGTTCAAAGCCAACCTAATATGTTGTACAAGATGTCAGACGTAAATTTTGATATCATTCACGTACAACATAATCCAATATCACAAAGAGTATGTGATATGTATCCAAACACCCCAAAAATTTCAACAATACATTCAGAGGTGATTGAATTAGAAAATCCGTTTATTCACGACTCAATTAAAAAGTATATTTGTATACGACCTGAAATTCAAAAACATGTTGTTGATAATTTTAACATAGATGAAACTAACACAGATGTAATATATAATCCAATCGACACAAATAGATTTAATAACGTGAATACAAAAACATATCCATATGTTTTATTTGTTGGTACTATTGATTATTTGAGAGAAAAAACAATTCGAGATTTGGTTGAGTATTCAAAATCTATCGGTAAAGAGTTGTGGTTAGTTGGTGAAAACAAATCAAATTACTTACCTGAACTATTAAATAGTTCACACGTTAAACATTTCCAAGCAACTAATAAAGTTGAGGAGTACGTTAAAAACTGTACGGAAACTGCAGGTATTTTACTTGGTAGAACTACGATAGAAGGGTGGTTATGTGGCAAACCAGGATGGATTTATCAAGTAGACGATAAAGGTGATATTCTTAGTAAAGAAAGACATGAAGTACCTTCAGATGTAGAAAAGTTCAACTCAATCGAAGTTGCAAAAAAAATAAAAGAAGAATATATTAAAATTTTAAACCGATGAAACTAATAGTTTTAACTACCACATATAATTGTGAGAATTTTGTTGAGAGGTCCTTAGCAACAATTATGACTCAAACTTATAAAAATTTTAAATGTTATATCACTGATGATTTATCAACAGATGGAACGGTTGAAAAAATAAAGAATTTTATTAAAGGTGATGATAGATTTGTTTTAATTGAAAATAAAACTAAAATGTTTCAACCGGGAAATTATGACCAAGTAATAAGAGGTGAGTTTGATATTGAAGATAACGACATTTGTGTTGAGGTTGATGGTGACGATTGGTTACCGGATTCAAAAACATTCCAAAGAGTTGTTGATACATATAATTCAGATGATGTATGGTTAGCGAATGGTAGTTTTAGATATCATGATGGTAGACCTGGGTTTGCAAGGCCATATACAAGTTTTGATAATATTAGAAACGAAACTTTTACATTAACTCATCTAAGAACTTGGAGAGTATTTTTGTGGAGAAAAATTAATCAGGAAGATTTAAAAGATGAATATGGAAATTATTGGGGGGTTGCTGGCGATTTATCGTTTATGTACCCAATGGCTGAAATGAGTGGTATTGAACATTATAGATTTATGAATGACATAAATTACATTTATAATGAAAGTAATCCATTAAATGACCATAAGGTTAATTTACCTAAAGTTCAAACAATTACTCAAAAAATCAGAACATTTAAACCATACGAAAAATTGATATTATGAAACAAAAAATAAAAATTGCAGATAATACTTTTTCACACTCTATTTTAGGTTATTGTTCTGACTTTCAAAAGTCAGAAAATTTTGAGTGGGAAAGAACCCAACCAAATAATACTGAAAATTTAGTTATTACTGATAATTTTTTAACATCAAATTTACCACCATCTAAAAATAAAATCGCTTGGTTGATTGAGCCTGTTTGTGTTGCACCTCAACATTACGATTACGTTAGAAATAATCTAATGAAGTTTGATTACATTTTAACACATGAAAAAACATTATTAGATTTAGATTACAATACAAAATTCATTCCTTTTGGGTGTTGTTGGATACCGAAAGAAGAACAAAAAGTTTACGATAAAAGTAAAAACATTTCAGTCATTTCATCTAATAAAACATTCACTGACGGGCATAGATTAAGACACGAAGTAATTCAAAAGTTTGGTGATAAAATGGATGTGTTCGGTAGAAGTTATAACCCTATTAATTTTAAAATTGATGGTCTTAAAGATTATCGTTTTTCAGTTGTTATTGAAAATTGTAAAAGAGATTATTGGTTTACAGAAAAACTAATTGATTGTTTTGCAACAGGAACGATTCCTATATATTGGGGGTGTCCTTCTATTGGTGATTTTTTCAATACTGACGGTATGTTAATATTTGATAATATGGATGAGTTAGAAACAATTTTAAACGACTGTAATGAAGATTTTTATAACTCAAAATTAGATGTTATTAGAGAAAACTTTGATAAGTGTAAAAACTTTTTACTACCTGACGAACATGTGTATAAATTCATAAAAGAAAACTTATAATATGGTTTCTTGTTATTTAATGGGTGGTCTTGGGAACTATCTTTTTCAAATCGCAACAGCATATTCTAAATCTTTAGATTTGGGTGAAAAATTTGTTATCAACCCAAATAATGTCCAAGTAGTCCATAAACCAATTGACGTTTACATGGACAATATTTTGAAAAATTTAATATTAGATGGTAATTTTGTTACGAGTCAAATATATAATGAACCACATTTTCACTATTCACCCATACCTGATTTTATGTTACCAACATCACTTCACGGATATTTTCAATCTGAAAAATATTTCAAACACAACAGAAATAAAATTTTAGATTTTTTTTATTGTGATGAAGTTGTTAATAACATACGTGAAAAATATAAAGAAGTATTACATGAAAACACTTGTTCTATACATGTAAGAAGAGGTGATTATTTAAATCTATTAGACCACCACCCAACACAAAGTTTAGAATATTATAAAGAAGCAATATCTATAGTTGGTTCTGATAAAACTTTTTTTATTTTCTCAGATGATATTAGGTGGTGTAAAGAAAATTTTAACTTTTTAGATAATGTTATATATTGTGAAAATAATAAAGATTACGAAGATTTAATTTTGATGTCTTTATGTTATAATAATATTATAGCGAATTCGTCATTTTCATGGTGGGGGGCTTGGTTAAATAAGAATGAAAATAAAATAGTGATAGGACCAAAAAAATGGTTTGGACCCGCTAAAAAAAATATAGATACAAGTGACGTGTATTTTAATAAATTGATAAAAATTTGAAAAATGGGAAATCCAACTTGGAATGATGTAATGAAATTTGAATTAAAAAAAGATTCTGTAATTTTTGACGTTGGTGGGTATATGGGTGATTTTGCTCAAATTTGTATTGACAGATACGAAAATCCAAAAATATATATATTTGAACCTGTGTTATCATTCTATGAAAAGATAGTACATAGATATAAAAATAATGAAAATATAAAAGTTTATAATTTTGGTTTGTCAGATATCACAAGAGATGAATATATAAGCACAAATGGTGATGCATCATCAATATATTCACAAAACGACAGAACTGAAAAAATAAAACTTAAATCTATAAAAGAATTTTTATTCGAGGAGCAAATTTTTCAAGTAGATTTAATAAAAATTAATATTGAAGGGGAAGAGTATAGATTATTAGAATATCTGTCATCAATACCTGAATTAAATGTCTTTGAAAATTATTTGGTACAATTTCACGGGTTTGTCGACGGATATGTTGAAAAACGAAATTCAATTTTGGAAAAGGTATCAGTATATTATGATACTATTTTTAATTACGAATTTATTTTTGAAGGGTGGACGCAGAAAAAAATACAAAAAATAAATTGTTTTGGTGATAGTCATATTAGTATTTTTTCTAATAAAGAAAGTTTATTTAATATGAATGAATTAATTGTATATGATTCTTATCATACCTATAGGTTCGGACCTTATTTAGCATACAACTTAATTAACAAACCAAATGTATATGAAATAATTAATAATGTATCTTATGATGAAAATATTCTTATTTGTTTTGGTGAAATAGATTGTAGAGCTCAAGTAAAAAAAAATATGGACGAACAAAACAAAGATTATATTGAATTAATAGATGAAATTATTGATAGGTATTTTCAATTTATTGACAATTTATATAATAAAAATATAATTTTATTTTCGGTAACACCGGAATTAAAAGAAGAGCCGTTTATATTCTATTATAGAGAAAATCCAGAAGCGTTTGATAAACCAAGAGGTACATATAGCGAAAGAAGAAAATTTAAAGAATATTTTAATCAAAGAGTTAAGGAAGAGTGTTCAAAAAAAGGTTACAAATTTTTAAGTATATATGATTACTTAGTTGATGGAGACACGACTAAAGAAATATATTATGTAGATGATATACATTTAAAACCTAAAAACGTTTTATACCTAATCAATAGAGAAATGATTAAAAATAATTTAATAGAATCACCATTCAAATGATACAATATAATTTTGAGCAAATTAAAAACAAACATCTAAATAAAACTGCATTTATATGTGGTTTAGGTCCGTCCTTATCAGAGACTATAGAATACATTACAAAAAATAGAGACGAAATAATTTTAATATGTTGTAATGATATTGATATTAACACAAATTTAAAACCCGATTATTGGGTGTTTGCAAATTCATTGCAAACATTTCCATTTATGTTAGAAAGATTTAAAAAATATGAGGGTACAACAATAGTACATTCGGATTCAGTTGACTCAACCCCAAGAGAATGGATAGAAAAAAACTCCTCAGGATTAAATTATATTGGGTACGACCAAAGACATTTTAATAATTCTAAATGTAATAATTGCCCTAATGGATGTAAAAATTTTATAGATGGTAGATTAACAATACAAGAAGAATTACAAAAATTTACAAATTATGATTTAAGATATAGTACGGGTGATACAGTTGCAATACATATGTTAGCGTTATCAATATTACTTGGTTGTAATAAAATTTTTATATCCGGTGTAGATTTAGATTATAAAAAAGGTTATTATAATTCATATATGAGACCTCATTCAGTGATTGAATTTGATGTCTGTATAAATAATATTTTAAATGATTTTAAAATTATAAATGATAGTGTAAAAAATCTTGGTATTGAGATAATAAACACCAGCGAAGATTCAATTCTTAAAACTATATTCAAAACTGAAAAAATATGAGTTCAATATTTAATCCAAATTACGTACAAACAACATATAAAGAGAATAAAACAGACTATCCAAAAAAGTTAGTTAACTATATTATAAAAAAATATAATATAAAAAAGGGTGATAAAATTTTAGATATTGGTTGTGGAGACGGTGTGTTAACTAAGTGTTTCATTGAGTGTGGTATAGACGCATATGGAATAGATATTTCTGACTCAGCTAAAGAAAATATACCATCAAAAAAGTTTAAGTCATATAATTTAAATGAGAAAAAATACCCATTTAAAGATGAAAAATTTGATTTTATTTTTTCAAAATCTGTTGTCGAACATCTACATAATCCAGATATTTTATTAGATGAATCTTATAGAATGTTAAAAAAAGGGGGAGTATTAATATGTATGGCGCCAAGCTGGAAACATTCATATAAAGAAGCATTTTATATTGACCATACTCACGTTACCCCTTTTACACGATACTCATTAGAAACCGCCTGTGAATTATCAGGATTTGTCTCTGAATGTGATTATTTGTATCAGTTACCATTAACATGGAAATATCCATTTTTAAACATTTTTAGGTATATAATTCAAAAATTACCTTTACCTTACTCACCTTTTGAAAAAGTATTATGGGGTAAAAAAACAAACAAAATAATTAGATTCTCAAAAGAGGCAATGTTAATTTGTAAAGCGGAAAAAAAATGATAGCTTTAATTTTAGCTCGAGGAGGTAGTAAAGGAATACCCAAAAAAAATATAAAAAAATTATTAGGTAAACCTTTAATTGAATATGTTATCACTTCGGCAAAAGAATCAAAAAAAATTACGGATATATACGTTTCTTCCGACGACGAAGAAATTATTGAGATATCAAAAAAATTAGGATGTAAAATAATTATAAGACCTTCTGAATTGTCAACTGACACATCGTTAGATATCGATTCTTTCAGACATTTTTGTAAGGAATTAAACTATACTGAACCAATTATACATTTACGAGCAACAACACCTTTGATTAATCATTCAGTTATAGACGATGCTATTGAAGTATTTTTAAAGAATAAATCATTAATCACAAGTCTTAGGTCCGCCCACGAAACTTCAGAATCTGTTTACAAATTTTATAAACAAGACGGGATATATTGGAGTCCTATTGTAGAGGGTATGGATACTAACTTACCTAGACAAAGTTATCCCAAAACGTATTCACCAAATGGATATATAGATATAGTAAATCCTGAAGTGTTTATGAATTCAGACAATTTTTACGGTGATAAAATTTATTCTTTTATTACTGATAAAACTTATGAAATTGACACTATCGAGGATTTTAATTATATTGAGTTTATCTTAAATAAAAAAAATGCATAAGTTTCAGTTAACTCCATTTAACTGTGATGTTGTAAAAACTCGTTATCGAAACATCATCACACCAATACCTTCACCACAATCATTACAATATTTAAATGATTGCATCAAATATGAGCCCGATTCAATGAACGACCAATTACCCGTTGTGTGGGATTCGGCATCGAACTATTCAATTTATGATATTTCAGGTAATAAATGGATTGATTTTACATCATCAATTTTTGTTGCAAATGTAGGTCACTCAAACCCAAAAGTAAAAGACGCAATTATATCCACAACTAATAAAAATTTATTAAACGCATATTATTACCCAACAAAAGAGAGGTCTGAATTTTCTAAATTGTTGGTAGAATCCACTCCTGAAAATTTTGACAAGGTGTTATTTTTATCAACAGGTTCTGAAGCGGTTGAGTGTGCAATCAAAATGTCAATTAAACATTCTGGTAAAAATAAAATTATTTCATTTAATAATGGGTATCATGGTAAAACCATGGGTTCAGCTATGGCGGGTGGAAAATTTAAATCACAAGAATGGATACCTGTTAAAACATATGTCACACATTTACCTTACCCCGACACCATTACATTAGAAAACGAAAAATTAACACCACAAGAACTATTTGAGAAATACTTTAAAGGTTTAAATCCTTCTGAATATTCCGCAGTAATCATGGAACCATACCAAGGATGGTCTGCTGAATTCGCATCAAAAGATTATGTTAAATTATTAAGAAAATGGTGTGATGAAAATAAAGTTTTGTTAATTATAGACGAAATACAATCAGGTTTTGGTAGAACTGGTAAATTATTTGCATATGAACATTTTGAAATTGTTCCAGATATAATTGTTTGTGCTAAAGGTATTTCATCTTCGTTACCATTATCTTGTGTCATAACTAATAATGGAATTATTAATAATGACATGTCTTACAATAGTACGCATGGTGGTAATCCTGTTGCGGTTGCAGCATCAAACGCTTCTGTTAAATATCTTTTAGATAATGACTTAGTTAATGAGTCTTATAGGAAGGGAGAAATAATGAGAATGGAATTGTTAAAATGGAAAACAGAAATGCCTGATTATGTAAAAAAAATAAACTGCGAAGGGTTATTATCTGGTGTGTTCATAAAATCACCAAATGGAAATGATATTGATTTTGTTGATATGATTATAGAAGTGGCTATGAGAAAAGGTTTATTATCGATTAGGACTCAATCAGGAACCTTAAAAATAGGTCCACCATTAACAATCGATGATGATGCATTAATTGAAGGTATTGGAGTATTAAAAGAAAGTTTGATAGAATGTTTAGACATGTTGGTATAGTCGTAAACGACTTAGATAAAATGTTATGGTTTTACCGTGATTTAATTGGTTTAGAAATACTTTACGATAA
>Ga0315900_10001588_pt1 | contig 36184 bp, 34 predicted proteins | sample LakEriMetagenome_FD_203521 | JGI IMG/M metagenome (GOLD analysis project Ga0315900, IMG submission 203521) | Freshwater fungal communities from buoy surface, Lake Erie, Ohio, United States - Buoy 12 MA114 | ecosystem: Environmental > Aquatic > Freshwater > Lake > Lake biofilm | place: USA: Lake...
GGTAGTAGAGCTTCGCGCGGCGGACATTGCCGCGACGCTTCACCGTGACATCGGCGATGGTCGGGCTGTGCGACTGGAAGGTGCGCTCGACGCCCTCGCCGTGCGAGATCTTGCGCACGGTGAACGAGGAGTTGAAGCCGCGGTTGCTGCGCGCGATGACGACGCCTTCGTACGCCTGCACGCGCTCGCGGTCGCCTTCGACCACCTTCACGTTGACGACCACGGTGTCGCCCGGCTTGAAGTCCGGCAACTGGCGGACGATGCGGCGGGATTCCATCTCAGCGATTACGTTGGCCATTTCCTTCTTCCTCTCGCTCGGCGAGAAATTCCTTCAAAAGTGCGCGCTCCTCATCGGAGAGCGCCCTGCCCAAACCTGCGCCTTGCGGCGCGTCCTGCAGCAGATCGGGCCGCCGCAGATAGGTGCGGCCGACCGCCTGCTTCAGGCGCCAGCGCCGGATGGCGGCGTGGTCGCCGCCCTGCAGCACCTTCGGCACCGCCCGGCCTTCCCAGTCGACCGGCCGCGTGTAGTGCGGCCAATCGAGCCTGCCTGCGGTGTAGGACTCCTGCTCGCTCGAGCGCTCGTCGCCGAGCACGCCGGGCAGCAGCCTCACCACCGCATCGATGACCACCAACGCCGCGAACTCGCCGCCGGAGAGCACATAGTCCCCGATCGACAGTTCGCGATCGATGCGGTCATCGATCACCCGCTGGTCGAGCCCTTCATAACGGCTCGCCACCAGCACGAATCCCGGCATGGCCGCGAGTTCCCGCGCCATGCCTTCATCGAACCGCTCGCCCTGCGCGGACAGGTGGATCCGTGGCGCGTCGGGCCCGACCTGCCCGCGCGCGGCGTCGATCGCCTGCGCCCAGGGCGGCGGTGTACCCACCATGCCCGGACCCCCGCCATACGGGCGGTCGTCCACCGTCCGGTGCGCGTCCCCGGCGTACTGCCGTGGGTCGACGCAACCGACCGCGGCGAGCCCCCGCGCCTGCGCGCGGCCGAGCACGCCGTGCTCGAGCGCGCCCTGCATCAGGCCGGGGAAGAGCGTGACCACGGCTATGCGCATGGTCCTCCTCCGCGGCGCCGCGCCGGGCGCATCAAAAATCCTCGGGCCAATCGACCACGATGCGGCGAGCCGCCGGGTCGATCTGGCGCAGGTGCTGGGCCGTCACCGGCACCCAGCGCTCGCGCTCGCCCTTCACGACCATGACGGCGCTCGCCGGCAGGTCCTCGAAGCGCTCGAGCACGCCGAAGTCGGCGCCCTCGAGGTTGCACACCCGGAACCCCAAGAGGTCGTGCCGGTAGTGCTCTCCCGGTGCCGTGGGCGGCAAAGCCTCCCGCGACACCTCGATGCGGCAGCCGACCCAGGGTTCGGCCTGCTCGCGTGTCTCCACCCCCTCCAGCCGGACGGTCATCCCGCCCGACCCGGTCCGGAAGTCCGCCACCACCGCCGCTGTGCGCGCCCCCGAGGGGGTCCGCAGCTGCCAGCCGGGGTAGTCGAACAACGCCGCCGGGGGGTCTGTCCAGGACTCGAGGTGCATCCAGCCCTTGAGCCCTTGGGGCCGCCCGAGGCGGCCCAACTCGACCCATCCGCCGTCGGTCAGGGTCCCGTCCGTCAGACCGTCGTCCGTCAGGCCGAAGCCTGCGCAGCCTGCTTGCGGTAGTCGCTGACCAGCGACTTCACGCGGTCGGACTGCTGCGCACCCTTGCTCAGCCAGTGCTCGATGCGCGCGAGGTCCAGCTTCAGGCGCGGCTCGCTCTTGCGGGCCACGGGATTGAAAAAGCCCACGTTTTCGAGGCTGAGACCGCCCTGCCGCTTGCGGCTGTCGGTCACCACCACGTGATAGAACGGAGAATTCTTGGCGCCGCGGCGCGTCAAACGGATCGTCACCATATGCCCGGTATGTCCTTAGGTCAGGGCCGAAAAAGAGCGCGGAGTCTACAGAAATCAGGGACTTGATGGAAGCGATTTGAGGTCGCCCCGGGCACGCCCGGGCTGACCCCGACCGACCCCGCCCAAGCGCGGCCAAGCGCGGCTCAGCGCCCTCCGAACCCCGGCGGCAGCCCACCCGGGGGCATCCCGCCCGGCGGCAGGCCGCCCTTGAGGGCGCCCAGCATCCGCCGCAGCTTGCCGCCCTTCATGGACTTCATCATGCGCTGCATCTCGGTGAACTGCTTGAGCAGCCGGTTGACATCCTGGACCTGGGTCCCGGACCCCGCGGCGATGCGGCGGCGACGCGAGCCGTCGATGACCTCCGGGCGACGGCGCTCCCGATGGGTCATGGAGTTGATGATGGCGATCTGGCGGCGCAGCTGCGCATCGCCCTGGTCGGCCGGCATGCCGCCGCGCTGCATCTGCGCGGGCAGCTTGTCCATCAAGGCGCCGAGACCGCCCATGCCCTGCAGCTGCTGCAACTGACCGCGCAGGTCGTAGAAATCGAAGCGCTCGCCCGAGACGACTTTTTTTGCGAGGCGCTCGGCCTCGGCTGCATCGACCTTGCCCTGCACCTGTTCGACGAGCGCGACCACATCGCCCATGCCGAGGATGCGGCCGGCCATGCGCTCGGGGTCGAAGGGCTGCAGCGCGTCGGTCTTCTCGCCGACGCCAAGGAAAACGATGGGTTTGCCGGTGACCTGCCGCACGGAAAGCGCCGCGCCGCCGCGCGCATCGCCGTCGGCTTTGGTGAGGATGATGCCGGTGAGGTCGAGCGCAGCGCTGAACGCGCTCGCCGATTTGAGGGCATCCTGACCGGCCATCGCATCGACCACGAACAGGCGCTCGTGCGCGCCGACGGCGCGGTCGATGGCCTTCGCCTCGTCCATCAACTCGCCGTCGATGTGCAGACGGCCTGCCGTGTCGACGATCAACACGTCGTACACGCCGCTGCGCGCCGACTCGAGCGCGGTCCGCGCGATGGCGACCGGATCACCGCCCGGGTCGGCCGGATGGAAGCCCGCGCCGACCTGCTCGGCGAGACGCTGCAGCTGCAGGATGGCCGCCGGGCGGCGCACATCGGTGCTGACCAGCAGCACCTTCTTGCGACGCGATTCGATCAACCAGCGGGCGAGCTTGGCGGCGGTGGTGGTCTTGCCCGCGCCCTGCAGGCCCGCGAGCAGCACCACATAGGGGGGTTGGGCCCGCAGCTCGAAACCCTCCTGCGGGCCGCCCATGAGCTCGACGAGCTCGCGGTGCAGGATCGAGACGAACACCTGCCCCGGGGTGAGGCTGGTGGCGACCTCGGCGCCCTGGGCCTTGGCCCGGACCCCGTCGATGAAGGTCTTGATGACCGGCAGGGCCACATCCGCCTCGATGAGCGCCATGCGCACTTCGCGCAGGGTCTCGGCGATGTTGTCCTCGCTGATGCGCCCCTTGCCGCGCAGGTTCTGCACGGTCCGGGCGAGTTTTTGACTCAGGTTTTCGAACACCGCATGATTATAACCGTGAGTGACATCCCGCTCCCGGTCCTGTTGGGGCTTCTGGCCCTGTGTCTCGGTCTCTCGGCTTTCTTCTCGGGCACCGAGACGGCGCTGATGAGCTTCAACCGCTACCAGCTGCGCACCATGGCCAATGCCGGCCACCGCGGCGCGATCCTCGCCGAGCGGCTGCTCGAACGGCCGGACCGCTTGATCGGGCTGATCCTGCTCGGCAACAACCTCGTCAACAACTTCGCGGCGATGCTGGTGACGGTGATCGTGCTGCGGCTCTACGGCGACGAATGGATCGCGGTGGGCGCCGGCGTGCTGACCCTCGTGATGCTGATCTTCTGCGAGGTGGGTCCCAAGACCTACGGCGCGCTGCATCCGCGGCTGCTCGCCACCACCTCGTCCTATGTATACACGGGCCTGCAGTGGCTGCTGCGGCCGATCGTCTACGCCATCAGTTGGGTGACCAACGGTGCGCTACGGCTGGTCGGTCTCACCGTCGACCGCAGCACCCAGCAGACGACGTTGTCGCGCGAGGAGCTGCGCACGGTGGTGGCCGAAGCGGGTGTGATGATCCCGCGCAGCCACCAACAGATGCTGCTCGGCATCATCGACCTCGAGCGCATCACGGTCGATGACATCATGATCCCGCGTCAGGACATCGCGGGCATCGACCTCGAGGACGACTGGGAGCGCATCCTGGAACAGCTGCGGCAGACGCCGCACACTCGGTTGCCCGTGTACCGCGGCGGCATCGAGGACATGGTCGGCCTGCTGCACATGAAGCGCGTCGCGCAGGAGCTCGCGCGCGGCTCGCTCGACCGCGAGCGGCTCGAAGAGGTCGCGCGGCAGCGCGAACCGTACTATGTGCCCGAGAGCACGCCGCTCACGGTGCAGCTCGCGAACTTCCAGCGCGACCGGCGCCGCATGGCCTTCGTGGTGGACGAGTACGGCGATGTGCTCGGGCTCGTGACGCTCGAGGACATCCTCGAGGAGATCGTCGGCGAGTTCACCTCCGACCCCGGGACGATGACGCAGCGCGATGTGCACCGCGAGACCTCGGGCGCGCTGATCATCAACGCCGGCGCCAGCATCCGCGACCTCAACCGTCGGCTCGGCTGGTCGCTGCCGACCGACGGCCCGAAGACCTTGAACGGGCTGCTGCTCGAGCGGCTGGAGAACATCCCCACCGCAGGCACGGTGCTGCGCATCGACGGGATGCAGTTCGAGGTGCTGCAGATCGCCGACAACACGGTGCGGACGGTGCGCGTGCGCGGGCCGCAGCACGGGTCCGGATCAACCGAAGGCGTAGTCGACCGCGTCGGCAAGCCTTGAGACGCCGCGCACGGTGAGCCCCTCGATGGGCTTGCGCGGCAGGTTGTCCTCCGCGACCAACGCCTGCCGGAAGCCCTGCTTCGCGGCCTCGCGCAGCCGCTCCTCGCCGTAGGCCACCGGACGCACCTCGCCCGTCAGCCCGACCTCACCGAACGCGACCAGCGTCGCAGGCAGCGGACGGTCGCGCAGGCTCGATGCCAGCGTCAGCAACAGCGGCAGATCGCTCGCGGTCTCGCGCAGCGCGAGCCCGCCCACCACATTGGCGAACACATCATGGTCCTGCAGCGACAAGCCGCCGTGGCGGTGCAGCACGGCGAGCAGCATCGCAAGCCGCGTGGCATCGAGCCCTTGCGCGACGCGCCGTGGGTTGCCGAAACGCATGGGGTCGACGAGACCCTGGATCTCGACCAGCAGAGGCCGCCCGCCCTCGCGCGCGACGGTGACGAGGCTGCCGGGCGCGATGGTCGAGGGGCGCGCGAGGAAGATCGCCGAGGGGTTCGCGACCTCGCGCAGGCCCGTCTCCATCATGGCGAAGAACGCGAGCTCGCCGACCGGACCGAAGCGGTTCTTGGTGGCGCGCACGATGCGGTGACGCGACCCGGCGTCGCTCTCGAAATAGAGCACGGTATCGACGAGGTGCTCGAGGACCTTCGGTCCAGCGATCGTGCCCTCGCGCGTGACATGGCCGATGATGAACACCGGCGTGCCGCTGTCCTTGGCGAAACGGACCAGCACCGCGGCGCACTCGCGCAGCTGCGCGACACCGCCGGCGCCCGCCTCCAGGTCCGGCGAGAACACCGTCTGGATGGAGTCGATGACGAGCAACCCGACGCGCATCTCGCGCGCTGCCGTCAGGATGCGGGGCAATTCGGCTTCCGGTGCGATCTGCAGTCCGCCGGGCGCGAGGCCGAGGCGCGCGGCACGCGCGCCGACCTGGGCCGCGGACTCCTCACCGGTGGCGTAGAGCACGGGCGTCCCGGCCGCGACCTGCGCCGCCACCTGCAGCAGCAGCGTCGACTTGCCGATCCCGGGGTCGCCGCCCAGCAGCGTGACGCTGCCCGCGACGATGCCCCCGCCGAGCACCCGGTCGAGTTCGGCCGAGCCGGAGGGGGTGCGGCCGGCAGGCGCTGCCGAGGCTGACGACGGATGGTCGCCTGGACCGGTGCCCGGGTCGGCACCGGCCCCGAGCAAGGCGACCGCACGCGCGGCCGGCGCACGCGACCCGCGACCCGCCGGCCGCGAGGCGCCCGAGCCGGCGTCCTCCAGCGTGTTCCACTCGCCGCACTGGGCGCACTGACCCTGCCAACGGGGCGATTCCGCGCCGCAGGAACGGCAGACGAAAGCGGTCTTGCTGCGGCCCATGACGCGCCGGATGCTAGCACGCAGATATCCGCATCGTGACGCAGTAGGCGATTTCTGTGCAGACACGCAGGGTAATGGCTCGCCCGTCGCGGTAGAATATGTCTCATGACGAATTTTTTGACAGCGCCGGGGGTCGAGTACGCGTGGCGCACCGACATCGGCCGCGTGCGCTCCCGCAACGAGGACAGCGTCGCGGTCGACGCCGGGTCCGGTCTGCTGGTGGTCGCGGACGGCATGGGCGGCCACAACGCCGGCGATGTCGCGAGCCGCATGGCCATCGAGGGCGTGATCGGCGCGATGCAGGGCTCGACGGGCGAGGCTGACGAGCGGCTGGTCGCGGCCGTCCGGCAGGCCAACCAAGCGATCTACGACGCCGCCGGTGAGGACTACGAGCGCTCCGGCATGGGCACCACCGTGGTCGCCGTCTGGCTGCGCCCCACCCGCCTCGTCGTCGCCCATGTCGGCGATTCGCGGCTCTACCGGCTGCGGGACGGCGTCATCGAGTCGCTCACCCGCGACCACAGCCAGGTCCAGGACCTCGTCGACCGCGGCATCCTGACGCCCGCCCAGGCGCGCGCCTCGACGCGGAAGAATTTCCTGTCGCGCGCGCTCGGCACCGACCCGGATGTGGTGATCGACTCGGCCGTGCACACCCCCGCGGCGGGCGATGTCTACCTGCTCTGCTCCGACGGTCTCACCAACATGGTCGAGGACGAGGAGATCGTGGCGATCATCCGCGGCAGCGCCTCGCTGGCTGCGGCGACCGAGCTCCTGGTGGCCCAAGCGAACGAATACGGCGGCCGCGACAACATCTCGGTCGCCCTCGCCCGGCTGGGCTGAGCCGACCCTCCCGGTCGTCGGTCGCTCAGCGCTCCACGCGCGGCACGCGCGGCGCGACCCTGCAGAAGAGTTCGTAGGCGATCGTCCCCGCTCGCGCGGCGACCTCATCGACCGGTAGCCCTTCGCCCCACAGCACGGCGCGCTCGCCCACCGCGACCGACGGCAGGTCCGTCACATCCACCGCGATCATGTCCATCGAGACGCGGCCCGCGAGAGGCGCGCGCCGGCCGCCGATGAGCACCGGAGCACCGGAAGGCAGATGCCGCGGCACGCCGTCGGCGTAACCGGCGGCGAGGATCGCGATGCGTGATGGGCGCGTGGCCCGCCAGGTCGCACCGTAACCCACACCCTCGCCCACCGGCACCTCGCGCAGGGCGATCACCGCGGTCTCCAGCGTCATCACCGGGCTGAGCCCGAGCTCCGCTGCGGCGCGGTCCGCGAGCGGCGAAGCGCCGTAGAGCGCGATGCCGGGCCGGATCCAGTCGCCCTGTGTCGCACCCTGCGCTGCGCTGCCGCGCAGCGTGCCGGCGGAGTTGCCGATGCTGGTGACCGGCGGCGCACCCGCGGTCGCGGCCCACTCGGCGACCAAAGAATCGAAGCGCGCGGTCTGCGCCGCCGTCGGCGCCGTATCCGTCTCGTCGGCGCGCGCGAGATGGGTCATGAGGCGCAGTTCGCGCGCCGCACCGCGCGCCGCCAGCAACCGCGCTCGGACGGCGAGCGCCTGCTCGGGCCGGAACCCGAGCCGGTTCATGCCGGTGTCGACCTGCAGCCAGATGACCGCGCCCGACGCGTCGGCCTGCTCGAGCAGCTCGACCTGCGAGGGATCATGCACCGCGAGGTCGATGCGGGCGGCGAGCGCCTGCGCGAGTTCTTCGGCGGAGAACACGCCCTCGAGCAGCAGGATGGGCTTATCGATGCCGGCCGCGCGCAGCGCGAGCGCCTCGCCGAGGCGCGCGACCGCGTAACCGTCGGCGTCGTCGAGCGCCGCGGCGACCCGCGCTGCGCCGTGACCGTAGGCGTCGGCCTTCACGACGGCCATCGCCCGCGCACCGGGCGCGGCGCGGCGCAGCAGCGCGAAGTTCGCGCGCAGCGCAGCGAGGTCGATGAGGGCGCGGATGGCCAGGACGCCGCGCGCCGCGCTAGCGCAGCACGCCCTCGGCGTAGGAGTCGGGCGCGTAGTTCACGAAGCGCGAATACTGGCCCTGGAAGGTGAGCACGAAGGTGCCGGTCTCACCGTTGCGGTGCTTGGCGAGGTCGATCTCCGCCATGCCCTTCTTGGTGGTGTTCTTGTCGTACACCTCTTCGCGGTAGATCAGCAGGATCATGTCCGCGTCCTGCTCGATCGCGCCCGAGTTGTGGCTGACGATGCCGTCGGCAAGCCAGTTCGCAGGACCCGGCACCGTGAGGTCGAAGACCTCTTCGAGCTCCTCGCCGGGCGGATCGACCGCGACCACACGGTCCCAGAACACGTCAGCGTCGACATGGGCGCGCAGCGACTCCGAGTCGAGCAGCCGCGCGTAGTCCGCGAGTGTCTCGCGCGACGGCGCGAACGCGAAATGGCTGCCGCCGCCATAGGATGTGCCGCGCATCGCGGCCATGGCACGGGTGGTCACGCCTTGCCGCCTCATCTCCGCGCGCGTCTCCGCCATGACCTCCGCGGGCAGGGTATCGACGTTGGAGTTGGCGACGATCGACCGCAACCGCTCCCGCAGCGCGAGCGCCGGCGCCTCACGCGGACCGAACGCACCTATGGCATCGAGGAACTGCAGTTGGTCGCGCGCACCGCTGACATCGACCGAATGCACCGGGCGACCCTTAGAAGGGTTGGTGGTGCGCAGACGGGCTACTATGCCGAAGCGCAGCAGCAAGGCTGCGACATCGTCGGCGAGGAGTCGGCTGCAGGTGCTGAAGTAGATGCGCGACGCGCCACGGCTGCCCGCGCCGCGGAGACTGATGCAACCGTCGGTCGCCCAGAGGTGGCGCAGCAGGAGCGCGAGCCGCTCGTCCGGCAGCCGGAACACGGACGGCGGCAGATGCTTCTCGTGGGAACGCTGTCCGAAGATGCCGAGCCCCCGCAGCCAGGCACCCACGCCTGCCGGGTGCCAACGGTCACCGTTGCCCGAGATCACGAGCTGATGCCAGTTGCCGCGCCCCTCGTGGCGCGACACGGTGCAGCCGAAGGCTTCCGCCGCCGCACGCACGGCGTCGCTGTTGGCCTGCGAAGCCGTGGTGTAGCGCATCGGCTGACCCTTCAGGTAGCTGCCATCGCCCACGAGGTGACCGAGTAGCACCAACGCGTGATCCGGCCAATCGGCTGCGGGCGCATCCTCCGCAGTCGCCGTCGGACCGGGCAGCCGGTGCGCCAACGCCATCCGGTCGCCCGGCGCGAGTTCGTCGAGCGTCTTCCAACCGGAGCCTGTGAGCAGGCGATGCGCGCCGGTCGCGCGCAGGCTGCGTCCGCTCGCCAGATGCACACGGCGCACTGCACGCATGCCGACCGACCAGACGAGATCGGACTTCGCAGCGACCAACTGCCGTCGCTCATCCAGAGCCCAGACCTCGGGCTGGCGCCCGACGAGTTCGCGGATCGGCACGCGCGAGCCGTCCGCGAGGCAGACCAGCGTATCGCCCGGCACGCACTCGCGCAGGTCGGACATCACCGGCTTCTTGTCGACGCGCTGCTCGACGCCGCGGTTGAGCTGCGAGAGCGCGATGACCGGCACGCGCAGTTCCTTGGCGAGCGCCTTGAGGCTGCGCGAGATCTCGGCGATCTCGGTGGCGCGGTTCTCCTTGTTGCCCGGCACCTGCATGAGCTGCAGGTAGTCGACGACCACGAGCCCGAGCCCGTGCTCGCGGTGCACGCGGCGCGCACGGGCGCGCAGCTGCGTCGGCGTCAGCGCCGGCGTCTCGTCGATGAAGATCTTGGCCTCGGACAGCTGCCCCGCCGCGCCGGTGATGCGCGGCCAGTCGTCGTCGCCGATGCGGCCGCTGCGGATGTCGCCGAGGCTCACCCGGCCGACCGATGACAGCATGCGGGTCATCAGCTGCTCGGAGGGCATCTCCATGGAGAAGATCGCGACCGAGGCCTTCACATCGCCCTTGAGCGCGGCGTACTCGGCCATGTTCACCGCGAAGGTGGTCTTGCCCATCGAGGGGCGACCTGCGACGACCACGAGGTCGCCGGGGCGCAGACCGCCGGTCTTGCGGTCGAACTCGTCGAAGCCGGTCGGCAGGCCGCGCAGGCCGTTCGGGTTGTTGTGCCACTCGTCGATCTGGTCGATGAGCGCCGGCATGAGGGACTGCACCGACAGCGCACCGTCGCGCTTGCCGCCCGCGCCCTGCTCGGCGATGGCGAAGACCTTGGATTCGGCCATCTCGACGAGATCGCGCGCGGTCTCGCCTTCGTTGTTGAACACCGAGGCCGCGATGTCGGCGCCGGCCTGCAGCAGCTGGCGCAAGAGCGAGCGCTCGCGGACGATGGAAGCGTAGGCGCGGACATTGGCGGCGGTGGGCGTGTCGCGCACCAGCGCGCCGAGATAGGCGAGCCCGCCGGCGTCGGCGAGCTTGCCGTTGCGCTCGAGCTGACCGCTGACGGTGACGGCGTCGGCGGGCTTGCCGCCCGCCGCGACGAGACCGATGGCCTCGAAGATGAGGCGATGGTCGGGACGGTAGAAATCGACGTCGCTGAGCATGTCAGCGACGTCGTCCCAGGCGCGGGCGTCGAGCAGCAGGCCGCCCAACACGGCCTGCTCCGCCTCGATGGAGTGCGGCGGCGTGCGAACGTCTCCGCCGCGCGCGCTCACGGGGCGTCAGTCCTCGGCGCTGATCGTGACCGGCAGCTGCACGTCGATGTCGGTGTGCAGATGCAGCACGACCTGATGGTCGCCGACGGTGCGGATCGGGCCGTTGGGCAGGCGCACTTCCGAGCGCGCGACCTTCTGGCCCTGCGCGGTGCAGGCGTCGGCGATGTCGGTGGTGCCGACGGAGCCGAACAGCTTGCCCTCGTTGCCCGCCTTGGCGGAGATGCGCAGCGTGAAGCCCTCGAGCGCAGCGGCACGGCCCTGCGCGGCGGAGAGCTGGTCCTTGGCGATCTTCTCGAGCTCAGAGCGGCGCGCCTCGAACTTGGCGACGTTCGCGGGGGTCGCGAGCGTGGCCTTGCCCTCGGGCAGCAGGAAATTGCGGCCGTAGCCGGACTTGACCTTCACACGGTCGCCGATGTCGCCGAGGTTGGCGACCTTGGTCAGCAGGATGACATCCATGGCGTGCCCCCGGTCAGTGCTGGTCGGTGTACGGCAGCAGCGCGAGGTAACGCGCGCGGCGCACGGCCACGGCGAGCTGGCGCTGGTAGAACGAACGCGTGCCGGTGATGCGGCTCGGCACGATCTTGCCGGTCTCGGTGATGTAACCCTTGAGCGTCGCCAGATCCTTGTAGTCGATCTGCTTGACGTCGTCCGCGGTGAAGCGGCAGAACTTCTTGCGACGGGTGAAGCGGCCACCGCCGCCTTGCTTGTCTCTCATGTGCGTGTCCTCTCGCTTGCGGCTCAGGCGGCGTCGCCGGCCACGTCATCGTCGGAGTCGTCACGGCGCCCACGGCGCGGACGGTCGACACCCTCGCCACCGAGCTCGTCCTCATCGGCACGCGCCATCGGCGAAGGCTCGGTGACCGGGCCGTCCATCTTGACGACGAGGTGCCGCAGCACCGCGTCGCTGAAACGGAACGCGCCGGTGAGCTCGGCCAGGGTCTTCTGGTCGGTCTCGATGTTCAGCAGGATGTAGTGCGCCTTGTGGACCTTCGCGATCGGGAAGGTCAGCTGACGACGACCCCAGTCCTCGACGCGGTGGATCTGTCCGCCGCCCGTGGTGATCATCGACTTGTAGCGTTCGAGCATGGCCGGAACCTGCTCGCTCTGGTCCGGATGGACCAGAAACACGATCTCATAGTGCCTCATGTCGTCTCCTTGTGGATGAAAGCCGCCCGGAGAAGCAGGTCCGGTGCGGCAAGGAAGTCCCCAAATGGGGGCGCGGACTATAGCCAAACGGCGGGTCACGGGCAAGCCGACCGCCCCGCCCCGGCCGTCCCGCCCTAGCCGCCCCGCTGGCGCACGGCCTCGTAGAGCAGCATGCCGGCGGCGACCGAGACATTGAGGCTCTCGACGGCGCCGAGCGAGGGCAGCCGGACCATCACATCGCAGTGCTGACGGGTGAGCTGACGCAGGCCCGTCCCCTCGGCGCCCATGACGAGGGCGACCGGACCCGAGAGGTCGGCTTGGGCTGCGGCCTGCGAGGCCTCGCCCGCGGCGCCCACTACCCAGAGGCCGGCGTCCTTGAGGTCGCGCAGGCAGCGCGCGAGATTGGTGACCACCACCACCGGCGTGGTCTCCGCGGCGCCCGCCGCGACCTTGCGGACCGTGGCGTTGAGCTGCGCGGCCCGGTCGCGCGGGATGACGACGGCGAGCGCGCCGCAGGCATCGGCGGTGCGCAGACAGGCACCGAGGTTGTGCGGGTCCTGCACACCGTCGAGCACCAGAAGCAGCGGCCGGAACGGCGCACCGCCCTCCTCCGCCGCCTGCTGCAAGCGCCCGAGCTCCGTCGTGAGACGGTCCTCGTCCCAAGTCGGCAACGGACGGACCTCGGCCACGACGCCCTGATGGACGCCCTCGACCGCGAGCTTCTCCAACCGAGCGGCATCCACACGCTCGACCGGGCGCTGCGCCCGCGCGGCGGCGGCGAGCAGCGCGGTCATGCGGGCATCCTCGCGGCCGCGCGCGACGAGCAGCCGCAGCACGCGCTGCGGATCGCGCTCGAGCAGCGCCTGCACCGCGTGCAGGCCGTGCATCCACTCCGTTCCGCTCATCGCCGTCGGCTCATGGCGCGAGTTCGAGGTCGATGAGGCCCTCGACCGGATTGGCGTTGGTGACCACGACGCGCACCGCCGTGCCGATGGCGAGGCGACGCTTGCTGCGCTGGCCCACCCAGGCGTGGCCACCGCGCTCCTGCACATAGTCATCGTCGCGCATCGCGTCGAGCCGCAGCAGACCGTCGATGCCGATGCCGCGCAGCTGCACGAAGCAGCCGTACTCCATCACCGTGGTGATCAGTCCTTCGAACACCTGACCCAAGCGCTCACGCAGATAGCTGCATTTGAGGAAGGTGTCGACCGAGCGGTCGGCCTCGTCGGCGCGCCGTTCGAGCTTGGAGAGCTCGGGCCCGAGCGTCGCGAGCTCGGGTTCGGTGTGGCGCCGGCCGCTGGCATCACGCGGGTCGAGCACGGCCTTGAGCGCGCGATGCACGACGAGGTCGGGGTAGCGGCGGATCGGCGAGGTGAAATGCGCGTACTCGCCGAGCGCGAGCCCGAAGTGCCCGATGTTGAGCGGCTCGTAGAGCGCCTGCGGCATGGCGCGCACCACCAGCGACTCGACGAACGGCCGGTCGGGCGACTTGCCGAGCCGCTCGGTGACGCGGCGCAGGTCGCGCGGCTGCACCTCCTCCGGCAGGTCGACCTCGATGCCGAGCGCGGCCAGCGCCGAGAGCAGCGCGTCGAGGCGTTTCTCTTCGGGCGTGCCGTGGATGCGGTAGAGGCCGCCCGCACGCGCCTCCTTGAGCGCACGCGCCGCGGCGACGTTCGCGAGGATCATGCACTCCTCGATGAGCTTGTGCGCTTCGTTGCGTGCGTATTGGTGGATGGCGCGCACGCGCTGCGCGGCGTCGAACTCGTAGTACGGCTCGGCGCTCTCGAAGTCGAGCGCACCGCGGCGATGCCGCGCCTTGAGCAGCGCCTTGTAGAGATCGACGAGCGGCGCGAGCTTCGGCAGCAGCGGTCCGAGCGCCTTGCGCGCCGCCGCATCGCCCTCGAAGAGCGCGGCGTAGGCCTGGTCGTAGGTGAGTCGCCGATGGCTGCACATCACCGCCGGGTAGAAGCGCTGCTCCAGCAGCACGCCGCCCTTGGTGACGACCATGTCGGCGGCGAAGCAGAGGCGGTCGACCTCGGGCTCGAGCGAACACAGATGGTTGGAGAGCGCGGTCGGCAGCATCGGCAGCACGCGCTGCGGGAAATACACCGAGGTGCCGCGTTCGCGCGCGGCCGCGTCGAGCGCCGTGCCGATGCGCACATAGTGGCTCACATCGGCGATCGCGACGACCAACCGGAAGCCGCGCGGATGCGGTTCGGCGTAGACCGCGTCGTCGAAGTCGCGCGCATCGGCGCCGTCGATGGTGACGAGCGGCATCTCGCGCAGGTCGACGCGGCCGCGCGACTCGCGCGGGTCGACCCGCTCGCCGTAACGCTCGGCCTCGACCAGCGCCTCGCCGGGGAAGTCGACCGGCAGGCCATGACGGGCGATGGCGCTCTCGCAGGCCATCTCGAGCGGACGGTCGGGGTCGAGGCGACGCAGCACCTCCGCGGTGGCGCCGTTGTGACCATCCGGGTAGCGGACGACGCGGGCGATCACCCAGTCGCCGGGACGACCTCCGTCCGCCTTGCCGGGCGGCACGAGGCAGCGCAGGTTCAGGCGACGGTCGACGGCATGCACGAACAGCGTGCGGCCCACGGCCTCCAGCGTGCCGAGGAAGGCGCTGACGCCGCGCGCAAGCACCGCCTCCACCTCGCCGGAGAGACGCCCGGTCGCGTCCTCACGCACCCGCATCCGGACGCGGTCGCCGGCGGTGAGGCCCGCCATCTGCGGCGGCGGCAGGAAGACGTTCTGCTCCTGCCCTTCTACCTTCACGAAGCCGAAGCCCGAGCGGTGCGGGCTGACCACGCCCTCCATGCTGCCCGAGGGGCGGCGGGTGAGCTGTGGACCGCCGTGGCGACCCTTGGGCGGGGTCTTGCGGGTCTTCTCGGCGGAGCGTTGCGGCCCGCGTCCGCCCTTGCGGTCGCCGCCTTTGCGGGAACGGTTCTTCATGCCGGCATCGTCCCAGAGGCATGCCGACCGGCACAAGTCGGATGACGCGTTGACAGGATGGGCGGTGCTGCTACCATTCCGCGCCCCCTCCCTGCCCGGGTGGCGGAATTGGTAGACGCACTAGTTTCAGGTACTAGCGGGTAACACCGTGGAGGTTCGAGTCCTCTCCCGGGCACCATCTTCCCCGAGCACGCTTCCCCGACCGCGCCCCGGCGCGGCATGATGCCGCGATGGACATCCATCGCCCGAGGCTGCACGGCCTCCTCGCCCTCGTCTGCTTCGCGGCCGCAGCGGCGCTGACCCAGACCGCCCTCGCCCAGGGCCAGGACTCCACCGCCGGCGAGCGCAACCTGCGCATCATGGCGGAGCTGCTCCCCGGCACCTACGACAATGCCAACCAGAACTACTTCGACGGGCGCCGCAAGCTCGCCGCCGACGATCGCCATCCGCGGATGTCGACCACGATCACGCGCGTCGAGGCGCCCGCGTTCGGTCGGCATGTGTTCCTGTGGGTCAACCGCACGCAGGGCGCAGAGGGCGTGACGACGAGCCACCGCCTCGCCACCCTCGAGGCCGGGCCGGCCAGCGACGAGGTGACGATGCGCCAATATCTGCGCATGCAGGGCGAGATCACCGCCGCCGAGCTCGCGACGCTGCGCCCGCAGGACCTGCGGCGCACCGAGGGCTGCGACTACTTCTTCAAGCGGCGCGCCGACCAGTTCCGCGGCGTACAAGGCACGAAGTCCTGCCGTTTCGAGTGGGACGGCCAGCAGGTCTACACCGACAACACCATCGAGATCTCGCGCTCGGCGCTGTTCTTCCACGACCACAAGTATGTGACCAAGACCGGCAAGCGGATAACCGGCGTCGCTTCGGGCGAGCCGTTCTGGCTCGAGCGCGCGCGGTTCTTCCATTGCTACATCGATGTGCCCGGCGTCGGTGGCGGCGTCGACATCCCCTTCGAGCGCTTCGACCACATCCTGCTGCACGACAAGGGCGGCATGCACTGGGTCAAGTCCAGTGCGCATCCGGAGCGCGGACTCGCCGCGCGCGAGATCGGCATCTACCTGCGCTCGGTGACCTGGCATGTGCTCAACGAGGCCAACGACTACTTCAACCGCAACTCGCTGGTGCTCTCGGTGATGGAGCGGCTGCCGGACGGCAGCACGAAGGAGCACGGCTACGCCTTCACCGACCCCGACGCCGAGCGCATCGCGGTCAACATGAAGTGGATGCTCGGCAACTGTGCCATCACGCCGCGCGATCAGGCGCGACCGGAGATGTGAGCGCCGTGGCGCGCAGGCCCGTCCTCACGCGCACCCGCCGCCGCACCGCCCTGCTGGGCCTTGCGCTGTCCGTCGTCATCGGCGGCGCTGCGCTGGCCCCGTCGGTCGCATACGCGCAGTCGAGCCAGTGCGGCTACATCCGCGACGCCGACGAACGCGCGCTGTGCCGCGCCAAGACCGCCGGCTCGAGCAGTCAGTGCGGCTACATCGGCGACGCCGACAAGCGCAGCTATTGCCGCGCGGTGACGGGAGGCGGAACCTCGCAATGCGGCTATGTGCAGGACGCCGACCTGCGCAGCGTCTGCCGCGCCGAGACCGCGCAGCGCCCCTCGACGGCGGGCAGCGCAGCCTCGGAGTGCGGCTATGTGCAGGATGCCGACCAGCGTGCCGCCTGCCGCGCCCGCACCTCCGGCAACGCCTCGCAATGCGGTTATGTGCAGGACGCGGACCAGCGCGCCTACTGTCGCGCGGTCGCCGGTGCGCGCGCGTCCGACTGCGGCTACATCCGCGACGCCGACCTGCGCGCGGCCTGCCGCGCCGAGGTGCGCTGACGCGGCGCAGCGGCGCCGTGCGAGGGTCGGCTCAGCCGCCCTCTTCGACCTTGAACGCCAGCCCCGCGCGGGCCTCGAGCCGCTCGACGATCCGATCGCCGAACGCCGTCGCCGGCGTCCAGAACCCGCCCGGCAAGGCGTCCTTGGGCGTGTCGTTGGCGAGGCAGGCTGCCGCCTGCAGCAGCATGCGGGCGGTCGAACCGTAGCCCGGGTCGCGGTCGCCCGTTACCTTGCCGCGCAGCGTCTTGCCGTCGGCGGTGACGCCGTGCAGGCGCAGGTCGAAGAAACCGGTGCGCTGCGCCTCGGGGCTCGGCCCTTCACCCGGCTTCGGCAGCACGAAGCGCTCGAGCAGCGAACGCAGCGGCCCGATCGACGCCGCCACCATGAAGCCGCCGAGACCGAGCGCGGTGCCGAGCGCGGCGAGCCGTCCGCGCAGACCGCGGCCCATCAGCACCGCCTCGTCGTAGCGGAACTCGCGGCCGTAGCGCCAGCCCGAGACCGCGTTGGAGCGGTGCACGATGCGGGTGTTGATGCCGGCCATGACGAACGGCGCGACCCACGATCCGAACGCCTCGTCGTGCACGGCGCCGGCCACATTCGGCTGGCGCGTCGAGGGCGCATCGACACCGACGCACAGCGAATACGGGTTGGCGAGCTCGGCGCGCAGCGACTTGTCGCGGCCGACCTCCTTCAGGACATTGAGCAGGCTCGCCACCGTACCGCCCGAGGCGCCACCGCGCATCGCCTTGACGCGCAGCCGGACGCGCGTGAGCGGCGCGCCGAAGCGTCGCTGCGCCTCGCGCTGCAGCACATGCACACCGAGGTCGGAGGGGATGGAATCGAAGCCGCAGCAATGCACGATACGCGCGCCGCTCGCTTTCGCGGCGGCCTCGTAACGCGTCACCATGCGCCGGATCCACTGCACCTCACCGGTGAGGTCGCAGTAGTCCGTACCGGTCTCGGCGCAGGCCTTCACGAGCGGTTCGCCGTAGAGCGCGTACGGGCCGACCGTGGAGACCACCACCCGCGCGCCGCGGCACATCGCGCGCATCGCGTCCTCATCGGCGGCATCGGCGACGATCACGGGCAGCGCCGCGGCAGCGGGTCCGAGCGCGGCTTTGAGCTCGTCGAGCTTGGCGCGCGAGCGCCCGGCGATGGCCCAGCGCAGCGCGCCGCCCGCCCCGCCCGACCCCTCGACGCCGAACTCCTCGATCATGCGGTGCGCGAGGATCTGGCCCACGAAGCTCGTGGCGCCGAAGACGACGATGTCGTGCATGGTCCCCTCCCGGGGCAGGATCAGAAGTTGTTGAGCGCGGTCGCCTTGCCGTCGGCGCCGAACCAGACCCAGCCGCTGCCGAGCATGGCGCCCTCGTCGCGCACGAACATGTAGCGCGGCGTGCTGTCGAGGATGGCCTCGACGAACTTGGGCGTGAACACCGCGTCGTACACCGCGAGCAGGTCGTTGGGGCCCTTCAGCCGACGGACCTTGCCGTCGAGCGTCACCGCGTTCGGGTAGCGGACCTGCGCTGCGACGGTCGCACGGTCGCCTGCCTTCACGGCGCGCCAGAAACGCGCGGCGCCGCGGTGCACGACCTCGTCGTCGCGCACGCCGATGGCGCCGTAACGATGGCGCAGGCTGCCCGAGGTGGCGCCGTCGGTCGCGAGATAGACCGACAGGCGTTCGGTGGAGCCGATCTTGCTCCAGCTGCCCATGATCACTTCGCAGGCGAGCTCGCTGTCGCCGTAGCGGCCCGTGGGGTCGCGGGTGACGAACTCGCCCTCGAAGCGGGCCGTGACGCGACCGGCGGCATCGAGCTCGTCGAGCACGACCGTCTTGCCGCCCTCGATGCGGCCGCGCAGGCGGATGTCGCGCAGTTGGCTGCGGTAGGTGTAGACGCCCTCGAGCTTCTCGCCCGAGAAGACGAGCGTCATGCGGACGGGGTACTTCTCGGCGATCCTGCCGTCGAAGTTCCAGAGATACCCGGGCTCGTTGCGGGTGCAGGCGGCCTGCGACACCGGCGCCACGAGGCCCGCGGCGACCAGCGCGAACGATGCCAGGAGGCGCGCGGCAAGACGGCTCATTGGGAGGCTCAACCGAAGGGGTGGCGGCGGATGATGGTCTGATCGCGATCCGGGCCGGTCGAGATGACATCGATGGGCACGCCGACGATCTCCTCGATGCGGGCGAGATAACGGCGCGCGGCCTCGGGCAGGTCCTGCTCGCGCGTCACACCGAGCGTCGGTGCGCTCCAACCGGGCAGTTCCTCATAGACCGGTTCGACATCGGCGAAGGCGTCGACGAAGAGCGGCGGCTCCGCGGACACCACACCCCCCGCACGGTAACCGGTGCAGAGCTTGATGGACTCGAAGCCGTCGAGCACATCGAGCTTGGTCATGCAGAGGCCGGAGACGCTCGAGTGGATGACGGAGCGGCGCAGCGCGACGGCATCGAGCCAACCGCAGCGACGGCGGCGCCCGGTGACGGCGCCGAACTCCTTGCCGACGCTCTGCAGGCGCTCGCCGGTGGCGTCGAAGAGCTCGGTCGGGAACGGACCGGCGCCGACGCGCGTGGTGTAGGCCTTCACGATGCCGAGCACATAGTCGAAGTTGCGCGGCCCGATGCCGGTGCCGGTGCCGGCGTAGCCCGCGGTGGTGTTCGAGGAGGTGACGAACGGATAGGTGCCGAGGTCGACATCGAGCATCGCGCCCTGCGCGCCCTCGAACATGACGTTCGCGCCGCGCGTGCGCAGCCGATGCAGCTCGAGCGTGACATCCACCACCAGCGGCTTGATCCGCTCGGCCATGGCGAGATGCTCGTCGAGCACGCGCGCACGGTCGACGCCCGGCAGGCCGAAGCGCTGCTGCAGCTCGAAGTCGTGGTGATCGAGGATCTCGGCGAGCTTGGCGGCGAAGCGTCCGGGCTGGAAGAGGTCCGCGATGCGCAGCGCGCGGCGCGAGACCTTGTCCTCGTAGGCCGGACCGATGCCGCGACCGGTGGTGCCGATGGCGTTGACGCCGCGCGCCTGCTCACGCGCTTTGTCGACCGCGGCGTGCGAGGGCAGGATCAGCGGACAGTTCGGCGCGACGCGCAGCTGGTCGAACACCGGCACGCCGCGCGCCGCCAGCATGTCGGCCTCCCGCAGCAGCGCCTCGGGCGACACCACCACACCGTTGCCGATGTAGCACATGACCTGCGGCCGCAGCACCCCCGAGGGGATCAGCGACAGCACGGTCTTCTCGCCGCCGACGATCAGCGTGTGGCCGGCGTTGTGGCCGCCCTGGAAGCGCGCCACCGCCGACGCCCGCTCGGTCAGCAGATCGACGATCTTGCCTTTGCCCTCGTCACCCCACTGGGTGCCGATGACGACGACGAAGCGCCCGGAGGACACGCGCGCGGCCGGGCGTCAGCGGTTGCCGGCGCCGCCGGGTCCGCGCATGTAGCGGAAGAAGTCGCTGTCCGGCGAGACGACCATGATGTCGCCTTCCTTGCCGAGCGAGTTCTTGTAGGCCTGCAGGCTGCGGTAGAACGAGTAGAACTCGGGATTGCGGCCGTAGGCAGCCGAGTAGAGCGCGGCGGCCTTGGCGTCGCCCTCACCGCGGATCTTGAGCGAATCGCGCGCGGCTACCGCGAGGATCTCGGTGCGCTTGCGGTCGGCCTCGGCGCGGATGCGCAACGCTTCCTTCTCGCCCTCGCCGCGCAGCTGCCGCGCGAGCTTGCCGAAGCTCTGCTGCATGCTCGCGTAGACGCGCGACTCGACATCGGGCGGCAGTCCGATCTTCTGGACGCGCGCGTCGACGAGTTCGAGGCCCAGGCTCTCGGCGCTCTTGCTCGCGCGGTCGAACATGTCGCCGGTGAAGGCGGTGCGCTCGGCCGAGACGATCTGCTGCAGGGTGCGCTGCGCGACGGCGTTCTTGATGCCGTCCTTGACGATGTCGGCGAGGCGCTGGCCGGCGGCCTCGGTGTCGACGCCGAAGGCCTGCGCGTAGCGGCCGGCGTCCTTGATGCGCCACTTCACGTAGTAGTCGACGATCAGGCCGCGGTTCTCGCTGGTCAGGAAGGTCTCGCCCTCGAAGCTGCGCGACACGATGCGCTTCTCGAACTTGCGCACGGTGTCGATGGGCCACTTGAGGTGCAGGCCGGGACCGTAGTCGGTGGCGACGATCTCGCGGAACTGGGTGCGGATGGCGACCTCGTTCTCCGAGACCGTGAACACGCAGAAGCTGAGCGCCACACCGATGGCGATGACGGCGCTGATGATGCGTTGCAGTTGCTGGGTCATGTCAGCGCTCCGTCCGGGTACGCGGGTCCTGCGCGGGAGCCTGCGCATCGCCCGGGTCCGCCCCCGCCGCGGCGCGCGGTGCGGTCACCGCGACCTCCTCGCTGCGGCTGCGTTCGACCAGTTTGTCGAGCGGCAGGTAGAGCATGTTGTTGCCGCCCTTGGTGTCGACGACGACCTTGCGCGAACGCGACATCACGCCCTCGACCGTCTCGAGATAGAGACGCTCACGCGTGACGCGCGGCGACTTGTCGTATTCGGCGACGAGCTGCGTGAAGCGCGAGGCCTCGCCTTCCGCGACCGACACGACCTGCGAGCGATAGCCCTCGGCCTCCTGCATCTGGCGGGAAGCCGCACCCTCGGCGACCGGCAGGATGCCGCTCGCGTAGGCCTCGGCCTCCTTCATGAGCCGCTCCTTGTCGGCGAGCGCCTTGTTGGCGTCGCGCTGCGACTCCTGCACATCCGCCGGGACCTGGATGTCGGTGAGGTTGACGCTGGTGATGGCGATGCCGGTGCCGTACTGGTCGAGCGTGCGCTGGATGAGCTCCTTGGTGCGCGCCGTGACCTGTTCGCGGTTCGAGACGAAGATGGCCTCGAGCGTGCTGCGGCCGACGACCTCGCGGATCGCCATCTCGCCGACATTGCGCAGCGTCTGCTCCGGGTTTGCGACACGGAACAGGTACTTGACCGGGTCGCGCAGCTGGTACTGCACGGCGAGCGTCATGTCGATGAGGTTGATGTCCTGGGTCAGCACCTTGGCGGTGTAGCTGATGCTGCTCACCTTCTGGGTGTTGACCTTGGTGATGCGCTCGATCGGCCAGAAGTGGAAACCGAGACCGGGGTCGCGCACCGCGACGAACTGGCCGAAGCGCTGGATGACGCCGCGCTCGGCCTGGTCGATGGTGAAGAAGCTCTGCCACGCCCAGAAGAGCAGCAGCGCACCGCCGATCATCAGGAGCTGCGAGCGCGTGCCGCCCGGCGGCTCGTCGGCCGCAGCGCCGCCGCCCGGAGGCGTGCCTTTCAGGATCTGTTCGAGCTTGCGTTGGAAACTGCGGAAAGCGTCGTCACCGTCCTTGGCCGGACGCTTTCCCCACGGGTTGTTCTGGCCGCCACCAGGTTCGTTCCATGCCATAGATTAGGTCAGGCCCTCGGGTTGAGAACGGATTGTAGGTAGCCCTCACCGGAGGCACAAGGTTGGTGCGCGCCCGCGCCGGGCGGCGGCTCCAGGAGTTCGACGCCGGGGCGGGACGCGAGTTCCCGCGCCTGCTCCTCCGGCAGGTCCACGAGCCACTCGAGACCGCCGTCCGGCAGCGGCGTCTCGCTGCGCACCACGCCGGCGGCGTGCAGGCGGGCACGCAGCGCCCCGGCGGCGCGCGGCTCCGCCCGGACCACACGCCTGCGCGCGAAGCGCGACAGACGCTCCGCGACCGCACCCAGCAGCAGGTCGAGACCCTGGCGCTTGGCCGCCGAGAGCCAGACCGCCGTAGGCTCGCCCGATGCGCCGCGGTCGAGCCGGGGCGGCTCGTCCAGACGGTCGATCTTGTTGTAGACCCGCACCTGCGGCAGCTCGCCCGCGCCCACTTCGGCGAGCACGGCGTCCACCTGCGCGATGCGCTCATCACGGCGCGGGTCGGAGGCGTCGACGACATGCAGCAGCAGCGTCGCCTCGCGCGCCTCGGTCAGGGTCGAGCGGAACGCGGCGACCAGTTCGTGCGGCAGCTCACGGATGAAACCGACCGTATCGGCGACCACGATCGGACTGCCGCCCGGCAGGTCGACGCGGCGCACCAGCGGGTCGAGGGTCGCGAACAGCTGATCGGCCACATAGGCGTCCGCGCCGGTGAGGGCCCGGAACAGCGTCGACTTGCCCGCGTTGGTATAGCCGACGAGCGCCACGGAAGGGATCGGGATCTCGACGCGGCGCTGGCGGCCGGTCTCGCGCTGCTGCTGCAGCTTCTCGAGGCGCTTGGAGAGCACTTTGACGCGCACACCGAGCAGGCGGCGGTCGGTCTCGAGCTGCGTCTCGCCCGGGCCGCGCAGGCCGATGCCGCCCTTCTGGCGCTCGAGGTGGGTCCAGCCGCGCACCAAGCGGCTCGCGATGTGCCGCAGCTGCGCGAGCTCGACCTCGAGCTTGCCCTCGTGGCTGCGCGCGCGCTGGGAGAAGATGTCGAGGATCAGCGCAGCGCGGTCGAGGACCCGCACGCCGGTGAGCTTCTCGAGGTTGCGCTCCTGGCTGGGCGAGAGCGCGTGGTCGACGAGCACCACTTCCGCACAGGTCTCGACCACGGCTTGGCGGATCTCCTCGGCTTTGCCGCTGCCGACGAAGAACCGCGGATCCGGGCGTTCGCGGCGCCCGGTGATGGTGGTGGCCACCGTGACACCGGCCGACTCGGCGAGCTGCGTGAACTCGTCGAGGTCCTCCTGCTCGACGGGCGCACCGAGACCCAAGCGCACGAGCACCGCGCGCTCTCCGCCGCGCGGACGCTCAAACACGGGGGGTGGACCGGGCCGGGGACCGGCGTGCGGGCATCAAGCTTCGGGCGGAGCAGCGTCCACCCCGCCCTCCGGCTCTTCGGCCGAGGGCAGACGGACATTGCGGGCCGGCACCACCGTCGAGATGGCGTGCTTGTAGACCATCTGGTTGACGGTGTTGCGCAGCAGGATGACGAACTGGTCGAAGGAATCGATGTGACCCTGCAACTTGATGCCGTTGACGAGGTAGATCGAGACCGGCACGCGCTCCTTGCGCAGCTGGTTGAGGAAAGGATCCTGCAGGGACTGGCCCTTGGCCATGATGAAAACTCCTTGGACGCGGGGTTCAATCCTTCCCCGTCTGTAAAGACAAATTTACCATGCCAGGAGTTCCCGCTCCAAAGCGCTGGCACACGCCCTGCATCGCGTCCAGCCAGCGGTCCGGGGCGGCAGGGTCGAGAGGGTCGAGCCGCTGCCAGCCGGGATCGGCGTTGATCCAGGTCAGTTGCCGCTTGGCGAGTTGCCGGGTGGCGGCGACGGCGGACGCCACGGCCCGCGCGAGCCCCTCCGCCGACTCCGGGCCGTCGAGGTACTGCCAGAGCTGTCGGTAGCCGACCGCACGCAGCGCCGGGGCCGACGGGCTGAGGCCGGGCCGAGTCCGAAGGCCGCGCACCTCCTCCAGGAATCCGGCGCCCATCATCGCCTCGAAACGCTCGGCGATGCGCTGGTGCAGCGCGGCTCGATCCGCGGGCGCCAGGGCCCAGCGCTCGAAGACGAGGCCGTGACCGGGTGCCGTATCGCGCTGCCAGGCGCTGATCGGACGGCCGCTCGTGTACCAGACCTCCAGCGCCCGCTGGATGCGCTGCGGATCGTTCGGGTGGATGCGCGCCGCCGCCTCGGGGTCGACCACCGCCAACTCGGCGTGCAACGCCGGCCAACCCTCCGCCGCGCCGCGGGCGTCGAGCCGGGCGCGCAGCGCCGCATCGGCCCGCGGCAGGGGCGCGAGCCCACGCAGCAACGCGTTGAAGTAGAGCATGGTGCCGCCGACCAACAACGGTACGCGGCCGCGCGCGCGGATGTCGGCGATGACGCGCAGCGCATCGGCGACGAACTCGCCGGCGCTGTAGGTCTGCTGCGGCTCGCGCAGGTCGATGAGATGGTGCGGGACCGCCGCGCGCAGCGCGGGCGACGGCTTCGCGGCGCCGATGTCGAGACCGCGGTACACCTGCGCCGAGTCGACGCTGACGATCTCGACGGGCGCGCGGTGCGCGAGTTCGAGCGCGAGCCCGCTCTTGCCGCTCGCGGTGGGGCCGCAGAGCAGGATGGCGTCGACCCGCGCGGGCGCCATGTCCGCCATGCGCCTCAGCGGCCGCGCAGGAACAGCTGGTCGAGCTGTGCGAGCGTGAGCAGCGTCCAGGTCGGACGACCGTGGTTGCACTGCCCCGCGCGCTCGGTGGTCTCCATGTCGCGCAGCAGCGCGTTCATCTCGGGCAGCGTGAGGCGGCGGTTGGCCTTGATCGCGGCGCGGCAGGCGATGTTGCCGAGCAAGGAGTGCGCCGCCGCCTCGAGATGATGCCCGCCGCGCTCCTCGCGCAGGTCGGCGAGCACCTCGCGCACCAACGGCCCGAGGTCCGAGTGCGCGAGCAGCGCCGGCACGGCACGCACCGCGAGCCGCCCCGGCGCGAGCACACCGATGTCGAAGCCCGCTCTGGCGAACTCCTCCGCGTGGTCGGCGAGGGACTCGGTGTCGTGCGCGGCGACCTCGACCACCACCGGCTCGAGCAGCCGTTGCACCGCGGGCCGGGCGCCGAACTCGCGCTTCATGCGCTCGTAGAGCACACGCTCGTGCGCGGCGTGCGCATCGACCAACACCAACCCCGCCTCGCTCTGCGCCAGCACATACACGCCGTGCAGCTGCGCGACGGCGACGCCGAGCGAACCCGGACGGGCGCCGAGACCTTCCGGCAACCCGTCACGCACCCACGCAGTCCCCGGCGCAGCCGCCGGTGCAGGCAGCGGCGCCGCGTCCGAGTGTCCGTCGACGGCCGCAGCCGCGGGACCCGCGGCGGGCCAGAAGCCTTCGGCTTCGGCGAGCGGCAACACGCCCGCCGCGGCGGTCGCGCCGACACCGAGGCCGGTCGGCGGCGCGGTGGGCGCGGCGACGCCCGCCCCCACGCCGAGCGCATCGTGCACGGCACGGAACACGAAATCGTGGATCTGCCGGCTGTCGCGGAAGCGGACCTCGAGTTTCTGAGGGTGCGCGTTGACATCGACCCATTCCGGATCGATGTCGAGGTAGAGCAGATAGGCGGGCTGCCGTCCGTGGTAGAGCACATCGCGATAGCCGAGCCGCACCGCACCGGCGAGCAGACGATCACGGACCGCCCGACCGTTGACGAACGCGAACTGCTGGTCGCTCGCGGCGCGTGCGGCTTGCGGCTGACCGAGCCAGCCGGTGAGCGCCACGCGGCCGGCGCGACGCTCGATGGGCAGCGCGCCGGCGATGAAGTCCTCGCCCATGATCGCGGCGATGCGAGCGCGCTGCAGTGACGGCGTGTCGGCGAGCGGCGCATCGAGCAGCACGCGACCGCCGTGCCGCAGGCGGAACGCGACATCGAAGCGCGCCAATGCGAAGCGCTCCATCAGCCGCGCGATGTGGCCGAGTTCGGTCGACTCCGCGCGCAGGAATTTGCGCCGCGCCGGCACGTTGTGGAACAGGTCGCGGACCTCCACCAGCGTGCCCTGCGGTTGGGCGACCGGCGCGATGTCGCCCGGCTCGCCGTGCTCGACGCGCAGCTCAGCCCCACGGTCGGCGCCGCTCGCACGCGAGGCGATGCGCAGGCGTGCCACCGAACCTATCGAGGGCAGCGCCTCGCCGCGGAAGCCGAGCGTGCCGATGGCCGCGAGGTCGTCGACGCTCGCGATCTTGCTGGTGGCGTGCCTTCGCACCGCGAGCGGCAGCTCGGTCTCGGGGATGCCGTGACCGTCGTCGAGCACGCGCACGAGCGCGGTGCCGCCGGCTTCGATGTCGACCTCGATACGGCGCGCGCCGGCGTCGAGGCTGTTCTCGACCAGTTCCTTGACGAGCGATGCCGGGCGCTCGATGACCTCGCCCGCGGCGATCTGGTCGACGAGCGCGCTCGGCAGCAGACGGATGGGCACTTGCGGGCTGCGGATCAGAGACGGCCGGGCGGGCGCGCAGCCGGTCCGCTGCCGTCCGGCGCGGTCGCGATGACCGTGCGATCGGCGTCGGCGCCGCCGGACTTCCGCTCGAGCGCGAAACGCGAACCGTCGGGCGGATGGTCGACGAAGTACTGCTGCACGCCTTCGAAGATGGCCTCGGCGAGCGCCGCACGACGCTCCGGCTGGCCGAGCAGCCGCTCGTCCTCCGGGCTCGAGATGAACGCGGTCTCCACCAGCATCGAGGGGATGTCCGGGCTCTTCAGCACCACGAACCCGGCCTGCTGCACCTGCGGCTTGCGCACGACATTGACCCCGCGCAGCGAGCGCAGCACGCGCTCGGCCGCCGCCATGCTGTAGCCGATCTGCGCCGACTGCGCGACATCCACCAGGATCGAGGCGAGCACCGCATCCTTGTCGTCGATGGAGATGCCGCCCGCGAGGTCGGCCGCGTTCTCGCGGTCGGCGAGCATCCGCGCCTGCTCGTCGGTCGCGCCCTTGTCGGACAGCACATACACCGAGGAACCGGTCACCGTCCGGTCGAGCACCGCATCGGCATGCACCGACACGAACAGCATCGCTCCGGCGGCCTGCGCGCGGCGGATGCGGTCGCGCAGCGAGACGAACTGGTCGCGGTCGCGGGTGAGGAAGGCGCGCATGCCGGGCTCGCGGTCGATGCGAGCGGCGAGCGTCTTGGCGATGTCGAGCACGACATCCTTCTCGCGCGTACCGCCGAGGCCGATCGCGCCGGGATCCTGTCCACCGTGCCCCGGGTCGATGGCGACCACGACCGTGCGACCGCTCGCAGCCGGTGCGTGCGCAGCCTTGATGGGCTTGAGCGGGACCGGCACCGCGGCCTCGGGTGCCGGGGTCTCCGGGACCGTCGCCTCGGGCGCCGCCGTCCTGTTCACCGGCGCTGCAGCCACCGTCGCCGCAGCGACGGGCGGCGGCTCGGCGGCAGCGCCGCCGGTCACCTCCAGCACCAATCTTTGAGCGCCCGCACCGCGCATCAACGGCGTGCCCATCGAAGCGCGTGCGCCGTCGCGCAGCTCGACGACCACGCGCAGCACGCCGCCCGGCTGCGAACCGATCCGCAACCCCGCGACGGCACCCGCAGGCGCCGGCAACGGCTTGCCGAGCCCGTCCTGGGCACCTTCGATGTCGATGACCGCGCGCCGCGGCGAATCGAGGACGAAGAAGCGATGGCCGGTGGCGCGTGAGAGATCGACGAACACGCGGGTCGCGTCGGCGTCGGCCTGCACGCGCAGCGCATCGAGCCGCGACGGCTCGGCGGCGGATCGAGCCGGCAGAGCGGCCGCGAGACCGGCGGCCAGCAGAAGGGCGAGATGCAGAAAGGCGCCGCGACGGGGGGCAGCGCGACGGGGGGCGCAGCGGGCTGCACCGGCGGGGTGCGGCGCGGTCGCGTCGTTCAGCATCATGGCCCGGTACTGTACGCTGCGCGCAAGAAGATTTTCAAGGAAATTAGGCACCTGCGTGGCAAGCCTCAGGTGAGGCTTGCGGGCTGCGCGGCGTCCAGCCAGCGTAGTCCGGCCGGAGAACAGGCCTCGATGGTCACATGATGGGCGTCGCGGTCCGCCTGCAAGCTGACGCGTAGGTCGGGCGGCCCCAGCACCGCAGCCCCGCGTTCGGGCCACTCGATCAGCCACACCGCGCCCGGTTCGTCATGGTCGCGAAGTCCCAAGGCCTCGACTTCGGTCGGCTCTGCGAGCCGGTACAGATCGAGGTGGAGCACCGTACGGCCCGCCGCGGCATAGGGTTCGAGCAGACCGTAGGTCGGACTGCGGACCGTGCCCGTCACACCGAGCGCGCGCAGGAAGCCGCGCACGAGCGTGGTCTTGCCGGCACCCAGATCACCCTGCAGGTGCACGCTCACGGCGCGCTCGATGCCGAGCGGCACACCGCGGGCGAGCGCCGCACCCACCGCCTCGGTCGCCGCGTCGTCCCTCGTGTCGAAGCGCAGCACTGCGAGCGGCGCGTTCACCGCTGGACACCGCCCATCACTTCCGCGAGCGCATCGGTCAGCCGCGCCGCGATCTCGCCCGCGAGCACGCCGCGCGACGCCGCGTTGGTCGACCGCTCACCGGCGCGCGCGTGCAACCAGACCGCGGCGCAGGCCGCCTCGAAGGCCACGGTCGCCGCGTCGCCCGAGGCGTCGCGCGCTGCGTCGCCCGATTGCGCGAGCAGACCCGCGATCGCGCCGGCCAACACATCGCCCGTGCCGGGGGCGGCCAGCACAGGATCGCCGCGATCGCAGACCGCCGGCACCGAACCGGATGTCGCGAGCAGCGTGCCTGCACCTTTCAGCACCACGACACCGCCGAGCCTTGCGACGAGCGCGGCGAGCGCGGCCGGCCGGTCCGCCTGCACCGCAGCGGCCGTCAGGCCGAGCAGTTGCGCGGCCTCGCCGGGATGCGGCGTGTAGATGCGCGATGCGCGCGGCGGTGCGACCTGCGCCGTGGCGCCGACCTCATGCAGCAGATGCAAGGCATCGGCATCGACCACCGTCGGCTTGGCCGCATCGAGCGCTGCTGCCAGCACCGCCTGCGCCCAAGCGTCGCGCCCGAGACCGGGGCCGACCACGAGCACATCGGCGCCGGCGAGCGCCGCGCGCAACTGCTGCGCGGCGGCATCCGGCGCCGCGGACAGACCGCGCACCATCAACTCCGGGCGTCCGGCAGCGATCGCGACCGCCGAGTCGGCGGCACACGCGACCGTCACCCGACCGGCGCCGACGCGCAGCGCAGCCTCGCCGGCGAGACGCGCCGCGCCGGGCATGCCTGGACCGCCGCCGACCACGAACACATGACCGCCCTGCCCTTTGTGGGCGTCGCGTCGACGCGCGGGGATCGCCGCGCGCACCCGCGCCGCATCGAGCAGCGTCCATGCGGGTGGTCCGAGGTCATCGACGATGCCGAGCGTGTCGAGCCGCACCTGGCCCGCATGGTCAGGACCCGCGCCGAGGCGCAACCCTGCCTTGAGGGCGATGAAGGTGATGGTGACATCGGCATGCACCGCGTCGCCCTGCACGCGACCGCTGTCGGCGCAGAGACCGGACGGCAGATCGAGCGCGAGCACCGGTCGACCGGCGGCGTTGATCGCCGCGATGGCCGCGGCGATGGGCGGGCGCACCGCCTGCGTGAGACCGAGCCCCAGCAATGCGTCGACGATGACATCGGCCTCTGCGAGCTGCGCGGATCCGGCGCCGGTCGCATCGAACGCCGATGCCGGGACGCCCGCAGCGAGCGCCTCGGCCGCCGCCTGGGCCGCTTCCCCGCGCAGCGCGTCGGGCGGGGTGGTCCAGAGCACCTGCGGGGAGAGCCCGGCCGCGCGCGCGAGACCAGCGAGCATCCAGCCGTCACCGCCGTTGTTGCCACCGCCGCAGAGCACGACGATGTCGCGCGCCCTCGGCCATCCGGCGCGCAGCGCCGCGAGCGCGGCGGCGGCGGCGCGCCGCATCAACACCGCGCCGTCCGCACCGTCCACACCGTGCATGGCGAGCGCGCGCGCCTCGAGCGCACGCACTGCGGCAGCGGTATGCAGGGCGACGGGCAGCGTCATGCGGCCAGTATACTGGCTGCATGGCCGCGACCCCGGACCTGCAGACGCTGCGGCGCGAACTCGACGGCATGGCCGCGGAACTCGGTTTCACGGCGGTCGGCGTCGCCGCCATCACGCTCGCCGAGGACGAAGCGCACCTGCGCCGGTGGCTCAACGCCGGACGCCACGGTGACATGCACTACATGGCGCGGCACGGCCTGCGGCGCGCCCGGCCCGCCGACATCAAACCCGGCACGGTGCGCGTGATCAGCGTACGGCTCGACTACTGGCCCGATGCCGCCGCGCCCGCCGAGGCGGTGCTCGCCGATGCCGCGAGCGCCTATGTTTCGCGCTACGCGCTCGGACGCGACTACCACAAGATCATGCGCAACGCGCTGCAGTCGCTCGCCGACCGCATCGAGGCGCGGATCGGACCTTTCGGTTACCGCGTGTTCGTCGACAGCGGTCCGGTGCTGGAGAAACCGCTGGCGCGCGATGCCGGTCTCGGCTGGATCGGCAAGCACACCAACCTCATCGCACGCGAGGCGGGGTCCTGGTTCTTCCTGGGCGAGATCTACACCGACCTGCCGCTGCCCGCCGACGGCGCGGTGGGCAGCCACTGCGGCAGCTGCGAGGCCTGCATCCCCGCCTGCCCCACCGGCGCGATCACCGCGCCCTGGCAGCTCGACGCGCGTCGCTGCATCTCCTACCTCACCATCGAGCTGTCGGGGAGCATCCCGGAGGAGTTCCGGCCGCTGATGGGCAACCGCATCTACGGCTGCGACGACTGCCAGCTCGTCTGTCCCTGGAACAAGTTCGCGCGCGCCGCAGCGCATCCCGACCTCAGGCAGGTGCGCCACGGCCTCGACGCCGCGGCGCTCACGGAGCTCTTCGCGTGGACGGAGCAGGAGTTCGAGGAGCGCATGCGCGGCTCGGCGATCCGCCGCATCGGGCACGAGCGCTGGCTGCGCAACATCGCGGTCGCGCTCGGCAACGGACCACCGACGGCCGAGGCGCGCGCCGCACTCGAGGCGCGACGGGCGCATCCGTCAGCGCTGGTACGCGAGCATGTCGGCTGGGCGCTGGCGCGGCTCGACGCCGCGGTCACAGCGCCGCGTGGCGCAGCGGATTGAAGTAGAGCCGGCCGCGCCCCATGCGCGCGATGGCGCCCTGCAGCTCCGCGTAGTCGATGTCGTTCGAGAGCGGATCGAGCGTCGCGGCGTTGACGATCAGCAGCGGCGCCTCGTCGTAGTCGTGGAAGAAACGCGCGTAGGCCTCGTTCAGCTTCTCGAGGTAGGCGCGTTCGATGAGCTGCTCCATCGGGATGCGACGGCGCGCGATGCGCTCGAGCAGCACATCGACGGGCGCCTGCAGGTAGATCACGAGGTCCGGCTTCGGCGGATCGACGACCAGCCGGTCGTAGACCTGCTGGTAGAGCGTGAACTCCGTCTCCTCGAGCGTGACGCGCGCGAACAGCCGGTCCTTCTCGATGAGGTAGTCCGCCACGCGCACCGCGGAGGTGAAGAGGTCCTGTTGGCGCAGGTCGGCGAGCTGCTGCGTGCGCTGGAAAAGGAAATGCAGCTGCGCAGGCAGCGCCGCGCCGACCGGGTCGCGGTAGAAGCGCTCGAGGAAGGGGTTGGCGTCGGCCTGCTCGAGCAGCAGTTCGGCGCCCCAGGTCTCGGCGAGGCGCTTGGCGAGCGTGGTCTTGCCGACCCCGATCGGGCCCTCGACGACGACATAGCGATGCTTGACGGCTGGCTGCATGGTCACCCGAGTCGCGTCGCGCCGCGGTCCTCCACCCGCGCCGCGAGCCCGTGCACGCGGCCGAGACCGGGCACGAGGAGGTCGGGCGCGATGTCACGCAGAGGATACAAAACGAAATCCCGCTGCGGTATCCCCGGGTGCGGCAGCGACAGCACCGGCGTGTCGCGCCGCGCCGCGCCGTGGACCAGCAGGTCGAGGTCGATCTCGCGCGGCCCCCAGCGCTCGCGCGGCGGTCGCCGGCCGAGACGCAGCTCGAGGTCCTTGAGCGCTGCGTGCAGCGTCTCCGGGTCGAGCGTGGTCAGCACACCGGCCGCGGCGTTGACGAAGTCCGGCTGCGCCACCGGCCCGAACGGCGCGGTGCGGTAGAACGGCGACACGACGAGCGCCGTGACGCCCTGCAGAGCGGCGATCGCATCGAGTGCGGCGCGCAGCCGCGCCGTCGGGTCACCGAGGTTGCTGCCGAGCCCGATGTACGCGGGCTGCCAGACCTGCGATGCCACGCGTGTCAGGCCGAGGCGCCGCCTCGTCCGCCGCGACGGCCGCGGCCACCGCGACGACGGCGCCGGCGCTGACCACCGCCCTCGCCGCCTTCGCCGCCGTCATCGGACGGCCCGCCGCCGCCCGGCGCGCCGCGTCCGAGCGACTCGCTCATCTGCGCGCGCTGCTGCGGGTTCGCGGCCTGCAGCTTGGTCCACCACTCGACGATGGCGGGATCGGCCATGCCGCACTCGGCGCGCAGCTGCAGCAGATCGAAGGCCGCACGCAGCCGCGGGTGCTCGAGGGTGCGCAGGGCGCGGCGTCCGCGCGGCGCCTCGAGCCGCGGCTGCATCACGAACATCTCGCGCACGCCCAGCATGAAGCGGCGCGGCACGGCGACCCGGGCGCAGGTCTCGCGCGCGACATGGTCGAAGGCGTCGAGGATGGTGGCCGTGTCGTGCCACAGCTGGCGCGGCGCTTTCTCGATGCGCAGCCCGATGGGGCCGTACATCAGCAACGCGAACAGGAAGGCCGGCGTCACCGGACGATCCTCGCGCACCCGTCGGTCGGTCTGGACGAGGCCGCGCCGCAGCATGCGCTCCGGCGGGCTGTCCGGGAAACGACGCGCGAAATCGGCGACGTTGGGCAGAAGTTCCGCGAGCAGGCCGCGCGCGAGCAGCGTCTCGTAGCTGCGCTCGCCGTGACCGGTCAGGAACAGCTTGAGCGTCTCGTCGAACAGCCGCGCCGGCGGCACGCCGGCGAGCAGCGAGCGCAGGCGCCCGATGGGCTCCGCCGTCGCCTCGTCGTAGGTGAAGCCGAGCTTGGCCTCGAAACGAGCCGCACGCAGCATGCGCACCGGATCCTCGCGGTAACGCGTCTCCGGATCGCCGATCAGCCGCAGCCGCTTGGCCTGCACATCCTCGAAGCCGCCGCAGTAGTCCCACACCGAGAAGTCGGCGATGTTGTAGTACAACGAATTGCAGGTGAAGTCGCGGCGCCAGACATCTTCGTCGATGCTGCCGTACACGTTGTCGCGCAGGATGCGGCCCTCGGCGCCGAACACCCGCTCGCCCTCGCCTGCGCCGCGGGGCGCGGACGGCGGCGAAGGCCTGAAATCCGGGTCGATGTTGCCGTCGATGTCGCCGTTGGTGTCGCGGGGCATGCCGTCTTCGGCGTCGTCCAGGACATCATCGAAGCCGTCGTCGTCCTCGTCGCGGAACTCATCGAGCGCCTCGCCGCCCTCTTCGTCCGGCAGCGGCTCTTCGGCCTCAGGGAGACCGCCCGAGGCGCGGAAGGTGGCGACCTCGATGATCTCGCGGCCGAAGAAGACATGCGCCAGACGGAACCGACGACCGACCAGACGACAGTTGCGGAACAGGCGCTTGACCTGTTCGGGCAGCGCATCGGTGGCGACATCGAAATCCTTGGGCTCGAGCCCGAGCATCAGGTCGCGCACGCAGCCGCCGACGAGGAAGGCCTGGAAGCCGGCCTCGCGCAGCCGATAGAGGACCCTGAGGGCCTCGGGCGAGATCTTCGAGCGCGAGATGGGGTGGGAATCGCGCGGGATGACCCGCGCCAAGGTAGGAGCGGCCTCGTTCGAGGCAGGGGGGAGGTTCAAGAGTGACTCGTTTCCGCTTGAGCAATGAAGGCGGGCGACTATAATACCGCGCCCTGCCTCGGGTCACCCCGACCGACGCTCCTTTCGTCTAGAGGCCCAGGACATAGCCCTCTCAAGGCTGTAACACGGGTTCGAATCCCGTAAGGAGCGCCACTCCCCTCCCCGGCCCTGTCGGCCGGGGTCTCAGCTCGCCTTCAGCGGCTCTTTCTGGCCGTGGATCAGGAAGGCGGCCAGCAGCATGATGTTCAGCGTCAGGGCCACCCGGGTGTCGCCCGCGGGCGATCCGACCGCAAGGCCTGCCGCCAGGAACGGGATGAATGTAGCGAAATAGGCCTGCGGCGCGCGCAGCTGGCCGGTGCCGTTGGCCCAACGGCGCCACGCCAACACGAAGTTGAAGCCCCCGGCGAGGTACAGGACGCCCGAAAACAGGGAGTTGTCCACCGTGGAGGGCGCCTTGCCCACCAGCGCCAGGATGCCGGTGAACACGCAGACGAACGCGCCCAAAGCCAGATAGGCTTTGAGGGTGAGGCCTTCGAGTCGGTCGATGTTCCAGTTCTTCACGGTCGCCATGGCCCACCTCTTCGAACGAGATCTTTCCGGACGGATCCAACAACAAGATTTTGTTGCAGGCCCTGATGATAGGGTCCCGCATCTAATCATTACGCGGCCGCGGGCCCAGACCGGACATCGGGCTGCGTAAAATCCCTATAGACCTTATACCCGCCCACCCTATACCACCGCCACCACATGACCAACGACCGCCTGCAGGCCATCCTCGCCAGCCCCAGCTACCGCCTGGCGGAGGACGACCTCGACTTCCTGGAGAGCGATGGGGCCCGTGCGGTGCGGCTGGCGCTCGAGTTCCACCGCACCGACAGCTACCTGCGCGCCTTCGGCATCGAGAGCACCGTGGTGGTGTTCGGCAGCGCGCGGGTGCCGGCGCCCGAAGACGGTCGTGACGATCACCCGCTCGCCAAGTGGTACGACGAAGCGCGGCGCTTCGCGCAGGACCTCTCGCGCGGCGCGACGCACACGCAGACCTGTCATCGGCTGGTGGTCGCGACCGGCGGCGGCCCCGGCATCATGGCGGCGGCCAACCGCGGCGCGAGCGAGGCCGGTGCACCCTCCATCGGGTTCAACATCCGGCTGCCGCACGAGCAGCAGCCGAACCCCTGGATCACGCCGGGCCTCGCGTTCCGGTTCCACTATTTCGCGCTGCGCAAGATGCATTTCCTGCTGCGCGCGCGCGCGCTGGTCGCTTTCCCGGGGGGCTTCGGTACGCTCGACGAGGTGTACGAAGCGCTGAACCTCGTCGCCACGCGCACCATCGACCCGATGCCCATCGTGCTGGTCGGACGCGATTACTGGTCGCGGATGCTCGACCTCGACCATCTGGTCGCGCAGGGGCTGATCGGTGCCGCCGAGGCTGCGCTCGTCCACCGCTGCGACAGCGGTGCCGAGGCTGCGCGGCATGTACTGGCTCACTGCGGCTGCGGAGAGCCTCCGGCGCCGTGACGGGCCGCATGCCGTTCGGCGTCTGTACGGCGGCTGCACGAGGAGGATTTGGGTCCTGCGCGACTCGAACGCGCGACCAACTGGTTAAAAGCCAGCTGCTCTACCGACTGAGCTAAGGACCCTCAGGAGACGACGGATTTTACACGACCGCGCGACGGTAATGCGTCGGGTCGGGCACCCCCGCCGCCGCGAAGCCCTCGCGGCGCAGACGGCAGGAATCGCAGCGACCGCAGGCGGCGCCGTCGGCATCGGCCTGATAACAGGACACCGTGAGCGCGTAGTCGACGCCGAGGCGCAGCCCGGTCTCGATGATCGCGCGCTTGGACATCGTGGCCAGCGGCGCGAGCAGACGCACCCCTCGCCCCTCGACGCCGGCCCGCGTGCCGAGCCGGGCGACCTCCTGGAAAGCGGCGATGAACTCCGGCCGGCAGTCCGGATAGCCGGAGTAGTCGACGGCGTTCACACCGACCACGACGGCCTGCGCCTCCAGCACCTCTGCCCACCCGAGCGCCAACGAGAGCAGCAGCGTGTTCCGGGCCGGCACATAGGTGGACGGGATGCCCTCGGTCGGGGTCTCGGGCACGGCGATCGCCGGATCGGTGAGCGCGGAACCGCCGATGCCGG
>Ga0315900_10001590_pt1 | contig 36173 bp, 38 predicted proteins | sample LakEriMetagenome_FD_203521 | JGI IMG/M metagenome (GOLD analysis project Ga0315900, IMG submission 203521) | Freshwater fungal communities from buoy surface, Lake Erie, Ohio, United States - Buoy 12 MA114 | ecosystem: Environmental > Aquatic > Freshwater > Lake > Lake biofilm | place: USA: Lake...
TTTTGCTCCTCATCAGTAAGTTCATGGCAATATTTGTAGCCGATTTTTTGTTCGTCCTTTTCAGTAAATGAATCGTCCGATTGTAGGGCGTCCATAAGAATTAAATTTAATGGTAGTTTCATTTTTTATACCTCTCTCCTCTCATGAATTGAACATAACGTTTAGCCTTTTCAGCGCTGTCAAACTTGGCATAAGTGACATTAGTTTTCCAACTAACCACAATTTTACCTACTTGTTTTAACCAACAATGAAAATCTTCATGGATATATAATGGCTTTTTATTTTTAATATCGTCGATTCTGACTATTGAATGATCGAGGATAGCCCCACCTCCAAACGAGCGAATGTTTGGCACTAATATAAGACAAGCCTTTTCACCTGTGGAATTGCTAACGTATCCCATAACATCATGCTCATCATTCCATGATTCACCTGTTTTAGTGTCCCCATACCATACGCGCACGCGCACGCCTTTCGTACCATGCGCGTATTTAATAGCGTCTAAAAGTTTTTTATTCTTAATAGTATCCTCATCTAACATTACTTTGCGCCCGTTTAAAATGTATTCTTGATTCATAATTTTTCCTTTTTTAGTATATTAAACAAACGCCTTCTAAGCGCGATAGCTCCTCGTTTTCTGCTCGAATTTCTTCTAATCTTTCTGTTATCTCAAATAAAAAATCAATGTCATCTGGTATCTCGTCGTTGTAAGTGTAAGTGGATTCACCTTCAATGCTGTCATACTTGCCACAAAATCCTACGCCTCCCTCGTCATAATACGCTTCAACGTGGTATCCTAACTCTGTTAGCTTGTTGTATATGCCACTAGGCGGACTCCAAGCCGTCAAAAAATCAAGGTATAATGTTTTTTCCTTGGCTTTTAGCGTTGACGTTCCGTCCACAGTTTCCCATTTTGTACCCCAATTACTGACACAAAATCCGTACCAATCTTTGTCATCACCTATTGGAATGATAGAATTAAAAAAGTTTCCCTTTTTAAATTGTTTCCTCAGTTCTTTTAATTTGTTCAAGTCGTTGTGTTTAATCGTTGCCCGATTGTCGCAATAATTTGGCATAAAGTTTTTCCTTTTTAAGTTTTTCTCTGTGTTTAATATTTTGTTTTTTGGTCACTAACTCAAGATTGAAAATTGAGTTATTCATTGTGTTCCCGTCGATATGATTAATTTCTTTACCACTTGGTATCTTGCCAATAAAGCAAGTATAAACTAATCGGTGAACAAACCACCGCACACGCTTTCCTTTTATTTTAAACTCAATGCGCGCGTATCCTCTGTGATTTTTAATCTTTGGGTGCTTTACAAGCCAATTGAATTTTATTTCACCTGTCTTAGAATTAACCACGTTACCCTCGCGCGTAACGTGGTATTTATCTAAGTAATTTACATGCTCAGGAATTTCTACCTTCACACTTGTAAAAATTTTAGTTTTACCTTTTATAATGGTTAAATGTTTTGAGTATTCTTGCATGGTACACCTTCAATCAATGTAACAAAAATGTTTTGCCTCATTTCCTTCGAGGTAAATTAATTCATACTCGCGGTGCTTTTCAAATAAGGCATTAATAAAACATGGTTTACCTAGAATAGTGCTTCCCATTGCGCACGCGTCGTTTAATGAGTCAAAAGTCATTACCGACCAATGAAATTGTTCATAATGCGCTTTAAATTCTGGTTTAATTGTATTATCGCGCATGTGCTCGCACAATTCTTGGTCTCTTAATATTCCGTCAATGCCCGCCACTTCCCTGATAAGTTTGATGTCGTTTGGTTTAATCATTTTGCGCCTCCTAATTTGTTCATAAGTTTTTTAGCTAAATAAATTGATGGTAGCCGATAACCCTCGTCGATTGTATCAATAGAAAGTTTTAACTCGTCACCTTCCGTTATTGCGTCCCTTACATATCCTTTTCTCACAGTATAAACGCGCGTGTAATCATTAAAACATTTCTTTTCACTCGTGATAAAATAGCACGCGCCTTGCTCATGATTAACCTTCCAATGGTCTAGGATACGCGAAGCAAAGAAACGCATGGTATCTTTGTCAAAGAAATGACCTTGATTATAATATTCATATAAGCGTTTGAAGTCATGAATTGAGTAAATGGTATTACCTTTGAACATCATTCTTTTTTCTAAAATATTTTGGATTCCCATAAAATTTCTCCTCTTATAATTTAATTGGCATAACTAAATAAGTGTTAATGAAACCCGCGTCCGTTCCTCCTATATCGAATAAAACTGGCTTTAATGGGTCATTAAAATATTTAACGTTGTACTCAGAGCCGTCCGCGAGTGGCTTTAAAAACTCAGCATTTAAAGCGAATAAAACTTTTTTACCCGCTGGCACTTCAAATAAAATAACTTCCCCATTATCGCAGAAATAGGCTTTCTTAACGTCCTTTCCTTTACCTTTCTGGTAATGGTGCGCTTCGATTTTATAAGTAAGCAATTGGAAGTCTTTTGAGCTTGGAATAACCGACTCAATTCTTGGATACTCGCGGTCAATGGCTTGCATAGTATTTGGGTCAATAATAACGTTTTTTAAATTGTCACAATAAAATGACCTAGAAATAGTTGCCTTGTGTCCGTCGCATGTTATAAGCGCATTTAAGCGCTCATAATGAATGTAACCCATTAGGTATGGTCTCGTTTGGTCTTTTGATACTGAATGCGCAAGGCACGCATGCAAGCGGTCGTGTAATGAATTTTTTCTTTTCATAGTTTGGGCTTCCTTTTATTTGTTAGTGAGCGCTTTAATATCGCTCTGGTTTAATTTGAATGACTTTGAGTAATAAATGGTGCGAATGGCTTCGAGTGTTTTAAACACTGCGAGCGTCGTAGCAAAGCACGCGACAATTGCCATGGCTTGAATGATAAATGTTGATAGCATAATTTTCTCCCTGTTTGGTATGGTTAAAGCACGACAAATAACTTGCCTTGCTCGTTAAATATTGCAAATTTTGCACTATATATCGGCGTTTTATCGCCTTTAAGATAAAAATAGCTTACGTCGTAAGGATTATAAGTCGCTTCGATTATTTGGGCGTTTGGGAGCGCTTCGATTATGTTGCCGTTAGCGTACGCATGCACGTTCTTTTGGCGCTCTCTTAACACTCTTTGTCTTCCCGCCTCACTTACTCGGAAATCAACGTCTGATAGGATTAAAGCGCTTTTATGCGCAATTACCTTGCCTTTATATCTCACAGACCACAAGCCGTTGTTTAAGTTTTTGTACACTTGCATTTTAGCGACTTTTTTCATTTGGTTATGCCTTTTTTAGTATGTCGATTATTCTTGTTTTTTGTTCTGGTCTCGTTTTAGTCGCGGGCTTGTATCTGAATGAATGACTAATCATTGACTCTGCTTGTATGTAATCCTCGACGATATGGGGCGCATGCTTAAGCGCTAGTTTTATTTCCTCGTCACTTGAGAATATACATATCGCGCAAGATGCTCGTGAAACTCCCCAAGAATAACACGGGTGAACTTGATAGCCGTTATTTGTTGAGATAGCGAAAACTTCACTCTCCGATAAATGCAGGATAGGTCTGAAATTTGTTACATGAATCGCCTTTGTTGACCAACTCTCGTTTGCCTCGATATAAGGAAGTTTTGAGCGTTGTTTCGATTCTGCGTGGCGCTCGCCTGTCACGTTTAGAACACTCCCGCCATTAGGTAATAGCTCGCGCGTTAGCTTCCTAATCGGTGCAAGTTTAAGCTCAGAGGTACACCACCGATTTTGCATATCAGGGAATTGATTTTGTTTCGCCTCGCCTGTCACGCGGTCAATTCTTGGTGCTAATAATTTGCTTAAGAAACCTTTAGGCGTGCCGTCCGCGAATGTCGCCTCGACGATATGCAATGGGAAATCATGCTTTGCAAGCTTGCGGGCATGTTCAACTTGCGCCTTTACAGTCGGAATGGTCTCGCGCCAATCAATGTCAATTTTAGCATGCACGAATTGAATCTTATTGTGCGGGAAGTGTTTAATTGCAAAGTCGATTAATGCCGTCGAATCTTTCCCGCCTGATATGCTTATCAAGTATAAATCATGACCTTCGAGATTCTTGGTATTATAATTCATTTGGAGCGCCTTTTTTATTTTCGTTAATGTTTAAATTTAAATCGGAACGATTCAAGAATTACCACTACTGAAACAACAATGCAAGAAAAATAGTTTTTGCCGATTTTTGATTGTAATTTTTTCATGCGCTCGCTCATGACCAAAAAAGCCCAAAATAGCAGGTAGGTTAAATGTCGGGTAAACTCTTTGATATTAAAGCGTTTTAGGGGTATTCTTAAGAGGTATATATTTATAAAAATTTATATTTGATATTTTGTAATTTATAGCTATATGCGTTATATTATATTATATATGCTAATATAGAATTTTCTAAAATATATACCTGTTAAGAAAGTACCCAAAAGTCTTTAATTTCGGAGGCTTTAGGCAACAATTAACCTACCTGTGATTTTTTAGCCTCGCGCTTTTTTCACTCTACGGCTTCGCACTCGGAACGATTCGCGCTCTCATTCTGAAATCTCGGAGAGTTAGCCGATAATTAATTTACCTGTCTTCACTCGGGAATCGTGGCGCGTATTATGCCACGTATTTTGCCACCTAATCGCCTCGCCTTCGCGTTTGGGAGTGATCGGCTTAGCTTCGATATGCCCGCACGTTTGGGCGCGTTTAATCGGGCGTTACAGTCTAGCAATGTAACAGCGCGCTAGCATTGTGCGTTTATCGCCTCGCGTTTACAGCACTTGTCACGGGGCAATAAACACACCGCATTTAATGCGCGACGACATTAAGATTTTTTAATTTTTTGGCGCGATGCGATTTTTTACTTTTGGACGCGTCGCCCCCTTTTCGCGATTTCGCGCGGCGGGGAGACCCACCCGCGCTCCAAATTTTAAAATTATAAATTCAAAGGTGCCACACCACCTAGATGCCAATATGCCTATGCGACCACCACCCACCCGTCTTTAAAATTTCAAAGTGCCCCGCCCACCCGCCTCTAAAAATTTGACACAAATACTATACGCTAGTAAATTATACGAGAGAGGGGCACGATGGCACTTAACCAAAAACAAAGGTTGTTCGTAGAAGCGTTCGACGGCGATGTCGTTAATTCATTAAGAGCTGCTGGGTACAGTGGCGCTGATTCATATTTAAAGAATCTCGGAGAAGGCTATTTAAAAGACCCATTAATACAAGAGGCGATCAAGCACCGATCTAAATATATAGAGACTAAGAAGCGTTTAATCGCAACAAGAGAAGAGCGACAAGAGCTTTGGTCAAGAATCATGAAGAATGAAGACCCTTACCAGAAAGAAGAAGTAGATGAAAATAACGTACCAATACGACAGCCGAAGAATTTGCCATTGCCACTAAGGCTTAAGGCTAGTGAGCTTTTAGGTAAGTCGGAAGCGGATTTCGTTGAAAAGGTAGATATGAACGTTCAGCACTCGTTATCAGATTTAATCATGCAAAGCTATCAATTAGAAAGCAAAGAAGACATTCCTATCGAAGCCATTGAGGCGGAATATTATCGCGTTAAGAAGGCGGGGGAGAAGCCAGAAGACTTCGAGGTGGTTACCCCAGAAGAATCTAAAGAACAGGCACCACAAACACTAGATGATCTTATATGAACGTTCAAAGACTTTTCCATAGTCCAATACAATTACAGCCAAGCCACATGCTTAGGTTGTGGAGGCATAAGCCAAAGATATTTGCCAAAGATGCTTTTGATTTAACGCTAGACCCTTGGCAAGAGGAAGTATTTGATCTTTACATGGAATACCAAAGGCTAGGGCTTATTGCTTCGAAAGGGCCAGGTAAGACGTTTACGCTTGCGGTTCTTGGTTGGCACTTTTTTACTTGTCATCATAAGCCAAAGATTGCGGCACTTGCGATTACGGCCGATCACTTAAAGTCAAACCTTTGGGCCGAGTTAGCGAGACTTCATGCAAGATCGGAGCTATTAAAAAGATCGGTGAATCCTGGCGCGGAACGTTTCTCGCTTAAAGGTTCTGAGATGTATTCATTTATTGACGCTAGAAGTTTTCCAAAGCAAGCGGATAATACGCAGATGAGTTCGGCACTTGCAGGGTTGCACGCCGATAACGTGGCTTTCCTTTTAGATGAGGCTGGTATGATTCCAGATGCGGTACTTGCTACTGCGGATGCTGCTTTATCGACGGGGGATAGTGATACTAAGAAAGCTAGAATCTTGGCGGCGGGAAATCCCGAGGTGGCGGCGGGGATGCTTTATCGTGCAAGTATTGGGAAGACGGAACAGAAGTGGGCGATCTACCACGTGTCGGGTGATCCTGATGATCCTAAGCGAGCGCCGAGAGTAAGTGTGCAATGGGCGCGTGAGCAGATTGCGACTTATGGTAAAGATGACCCATGGGTATTGGTGAACGTGTTTGGTAAGTACCCACCAGTAGCAACGAATACACTTTTATCAGATCAAGAAATATTTGAATCAATGAATCGAAATATAAAAGAAGAAGAAGTTAAAAACTCACAAACCAGACTTGGCGTTGACGTATCGAGGGGTGGTGTGGATAGAACTATATTTGCTAAGAGGAAAGGTCTTAAGGCTTATCCTTTAGAAGAATACCCATCGACGTTAACAGGGCCAGACATTGCTGGGAAAATTGCGTTTAGAGTTCAAGAAGAAAATATTGAGCGCGTGTTTGTGGATAATACGGGTGGATATGGAGCTAGTGCGATTGATTCACTTGGCATGTTTCCAAACCTTGACGTGACACCAGTTGTTTATAATAAGAAGGCTCACGACAAAAGATACTTTAATCTTAGAACTGAAATGTATGTAAGGATGCGAGACTGGGTTAAACGTGGTGGGCAATTGCCAAATGATAAAGCTTTAGCTGAAGAACTAATGATGCCAAAGCTAATATTTCATGGCGGAGTGTTTAGACTTGAAGAGAAAGAACAGATCAAGGCTAGGTTAGGTCGAAGCCCAGATAGGGCCGATGCTTTTGCTCAGACATTCGCTGATGTTGAACAGCCAAGCTTTTTTGCTGATTATAATACGACAAGACCAGACGGCACAACTAAACCTTATGATGAAATAGTTAGAGATTGGCTTGAAGGAAAATTGAATCGTCAAGCGAATAGTTACGTATCGGATGAATCTCAGCTTGACAAAATTCCCAGATCGTCGCCTAATTATAGAGCATAGGAGTTTTTGCGATGGCTTCATTTTTAGAAGATTTAAACAGGGAAGTTAGCTCAGGCGTCAATAAAGTTACCGGCACTGTGCAAGACAACATAAATAAAGCCACCAAACCTTTTGGTGAACTTGGTGGGTATATTGGCGAAGGTCTTGCAGGAACTTCTGGCGCAAAGCTTTTTGGAAGTTCTGTGGAAACTATGGGCCAGCTAATAATTGGAGCGGGCGGTGCTATCGGGCAAACAGGGGTAGCAGCGATTCATGGTCTTGGTAATGCAGTTGGCGATACATATAATGAAGTATCAGGAGTTAATGCGCAAAAAGAAGCACAGAAGAAAGCCGAGCAAAGATCAATAAAAGCACGCAGAGATTCTTTAAGAAAACAATTTGGTGCCAGACAACAGGCTGACAGTGCCTCTTTAGCTAGCATGAGAAACAGCTACAGATCGGCGACTGGTGGCTCAGGTATTGGTGTCGATAACACCCAAGGAAGTTTTATGGGTGATAATATGGTTACAACAGCAGGAACATTTTAAAAGGAAATTATATGGCTATTAAAAAGAAAATTAAACGTAAACCCGCAATGGCATCGGCTAATACAGCGGTATCTAATGAACCATTAGTAGGGGCTAAATCAGCAGCAAGTCCATTTAACATGACAGCTAAAACAGGTGTTATGGGCGGGCCAGTACCATCAGCTAAAACAGGTCAGCTTGGCCCTGATTTAGAAGGCGCGAACATTGACCAATACCAATCAGGAATTGCTGATGGCATTAAAAGTGCAGTAGCTTCGAATCCGAGTCTACAAAACCTAAATGAACAAAACATGATGGCTGAGAAAGCTGTAGAGAATTTACCTAAAGGTGCAATTAAGCCAAAAGCTAAAGCAAAAGTAATGGCTAAAAAGCAGCCTAATAAAGTTCAGCCACACCCAACAATTGACGCTTTTTTAGAAGATGGTACGCCTGTGCCTAGCCTAAGAACTATGGCAGAAAGAAGAAAAAGAAAAGTCAAAATGCAAGGGAAAAAATACTAATGGCAAAACTATCATACGCGGAGGTTAACCACCTTCGTAATAGGCTACGCGATGACATGAATAAGCAACTTCCTAAATGGGAATTGCTTGCCTCGTTCATAGCGCCCGAAAGAATTAAAAGAGATCAGGCCTTTAATAAAAACACTGGTACAAGGAAAGACCAGAAAATTATAAAGAATGTTGCGGGTAGAGCGCTTAGAACGTTCACATCAGGGATGATGAACGGAGCTACCCCTCGAGCTAGACCATGGTTTAACTTAACAGTAACAAACCAAAAGAAAGTAGGCTCGACGGCAGCTAAAAGATACTTCGCTGAATGTGAAGCTATCCTTAATAACCATTTCCAAATTTCTAATTTATATAGAGTTTTACCAATGGCATACAAAGACATGGGTACTTTTTCGAACAGTGCTTTTGCTATGTTGCCACACCCTAAATACGGTTTTTATTTCTACCCTTTTGCAATTGGCACTTATGCTTTTGCAACAGACATGGAAGGAAACCCAAGCATGTTTACAAGAGACTTTTCTCTTAATGTGAGACAAGTCGTCGAGACATACGCCAAGAAAGATAATGGTGGAAATATTGTATGGGATAACATACCAGATTACGTTAAGAACTATTGGGAGCAAGCTAAATACCTAGAACAAGTTATTTTAACTATGGTAATTGTTCCAAACAGAGAATATGACCCAGTTAATTCAAAAAGATCATTAGACCCTGCCGATAAGAAATATCAGTCATACACTTACATACAATCAGTTGGTGGCAATTTGCCCCCACAAACTTCTTCTGGTTTCCGAAATGAGAGATCAATTGGGAAGGAAGAGTTTATTAAAGTAAGTGGATTCGACTATTTCCCTGTGATTATTTCACGTTGGGAGGTCGCACCTGAAGAAGATTACGGTGTAGATGGGCCAGGCGATATTGCTTTAAGTGACGTCATGACTCTTCAAACAATGGAGAAGTACAGACTCGAAGCAGTTGCTAAAATGGTGAAACCTCCTATGGTTGGCCATTCGTCTTTAAGAAGGCATCAAGCTTCTATCCTGGCAGGCGGAATCACATACGTTGATGATGCAGGCGCGGCTCATGGATTTAAGCCAGCGTTTGAATTAAATCCAAACTTATCACACTTAATAGAAAGTCAATCAGAATACCAAGATGCTATCAGATCAGCTTTCTTCGAAGATTTATTTCTTATGTTATCTGGGGAGAAAACAGTATCCCACGTGACAGCAAGAGAGATCGACGAGAAGTCATCTGAAAGAATGGCTGCTTTGGCTCCTGTGCTTGGCCAATTAGACCAAGACCAAAACAGCAAGATCATAAACAATGCCATGTTAATTTTAGAGCAAGCAGGAAAGTTACCACCACGGCCACGAGAATTGGAAGGTGAACAACTAAGGCCAGAATACATATCTATCCTAGCTCAAGCATCTAAAGTTTCTATGATGAACTCTATTGAAAGATTTTCTAATTTTACATCGAGTATGGCCAATGCTCACCAAGACCCTACACTTCTTAAACTAATGAACGCTGAAAAAGCTATCAGAATATATGCCGATTATGTTGCCGTTGACCCTGCTCTCGTACTTGATGAAGATGAATTTAATAGCGTTAAAAATGCGGTGCGTGCTGAACAAGCTGCTCAGAAACAAGCAATGATGCAAGCACAAGGCGCACAAACAGCTAAAGATTTATCAGAAGCTAAGACAGGCGAAGGTTCTTTACTTGACACAATGTTAGAGGCTGCGCAATCATAGTATAACGTTTTGAGGGGACTATGAAAGAGCAAGATAGAATAAAGCAAGAAAAAGATGACTGCGCGTGGGTTGTTTCGACAGAACAAGGTCGAAGATTCATGTGGAAGATATTGTCCCACTGTGGAGTTTATAGAGATATAGAAACCGCTGGTGGAGAGAATGAAGCCTTCAAACAAATAGGGCGCAGACAAGTCGGTTTACATTTATTAGGTTTAATATCAGACGCCTCCGAAGATCAAATTTTTAACATGATGAAAGAGGCTAAACAAAGAAGTATAGAGGAGAAAATTTACCATGAGCGAGAAACCAGAAAATCAGGTGCAACAGTCAACGACACAACAATCGAATCAATCATCGGAAGCGCCAGCACAACAGACGCAAACGTCTTCCAACAGTATAATATCGGAGGCGAGCCAATCTTCTGATGCAACAAAAACCCAAGAAACAAAAACAGACGCACCAAAAAGCGAAGACAATAAAACTCAAACTTCTACGACTGACAATGCTCAGAAAACTGCTGCGCCAGTTGAAGAAGAATATGAGTTAGAACTTCCTGAGACTTCGCCTTTATCTGAACAAGAATTTAATGAGATCGTCGAAACTGCGGAGAAATATGGGCTTACAAAAGAAGCAGCACAAAAGCTAATCGCTTTAAAAGAAAGCACATATAAGTCAGCAGAAGAAAAGTTTAAAACTGAATACAACAATAAATACGCAGCGCTTAGAGAGCAGATACAGAAAGACCCTGACTTCTCTGGTGAAAAGAAAATCGAGTCTTTTGCCTCTATTAATAGAGCGCTTAATAAATTTGGGGACGACGATCTTAAGAAACTTTTAACCTCGCCGGAAGTTGGTAATCATTTAGCTTTAGCCAGATTTTTGAAACGTATAGGGGATCAAATTGCACCCGATACTGTGCCAACTAAAGGTAATCCTTTGGCTTCAAAAGAGCAGCAAAATGATGCTTTAAGGAAAGCTTACCCAGAATTTTTTAAGAATACTTAAAAAAATATGTTGACTCCGGCTTTAAGTGAGGTCAAACTTATAGTGACATAGATACTTTTTTACAAAGTACAAAAGGAAAATAATATGGCTCTTTTAAATGCACAATTCCCAACACTACTTGACTTAGCGCAAATGCCTGAGAACAAGGACGCTGCTGATGTAATTAACATGCTTGCAGCTCAAAACCCAATCCTAGAAGACGCTCCAGCGTTTGAATGTAACCGTGGTTTAACTCACGAGTCGCAAATCAAAACTGGTCTTCCTTCAGTAACATGGGGTAAATTGTACCAAGGTATCCCAGCAGGAAAAGGCAACATGCAAACAGTAAAAGATACTACTGGTTTTGTTGAGTCTGCTGCGGAAGTTGATACAAGATTCGTAGATATTTTTGAAAAAGCTGAAGACAAAGCTTCAGTAAGAATGGATATGGCGTCTGACCATCTTGAAGCTATGGCTCAAGAAGGTGCGACAGCAATTTTCTACCACGACAGTTCAATCAATCCAGAAAAACCAATGGGTCTTTCTCCAAGATTTAACTCGTTATCGGCAGAAAATTCTTCTCAAGTAATCAATGGTGGTGGTGTTGGTAATGACAATACTTCAATCTGGATGGTAACTTGGGATAAAAAATCATGCCACTTGATTTATCCAAAAGGACATCAAGCTGGTGTTAAAAGAACTGACAGAGGGATTATCCCAAAACAAGATTCTAACGGGAACACTTATATGGTTTACCGCGAAGAATTTGCTTGGCACTTTGGTGTAGTTCTTAAAAACTGGCAATACGTTGTAAGAATTGCAAACATCGACGTAAGCAACTTAACAAAAGATGCTGCGACTGGTGCAAAAATTCTTGACCTTTTAACAGACGCATACTACGCGCACAAAGGCCGTAGAACTAGCTTCGGTAAAACTTGCATCTACATGAACACAACAATAGTTAAGTTCTTAGACTACCAAGCACGTAAGTCTCAAAACGAGAATTTATTCTTAACTTTTGACAACTACGGGCCAAACTCTAAAGAGATTCTTCACTTCAGAGGGGTTCCTATTAGAGAGTGTGATGCAATTTTAAACAGTGAAGACGCGGTGGTATAATTACTAACGCAATAATTAAAGGAATAAATTATGATTTTAGACAAATTATCACTACTATCTGACGAGCAAGCTATCACAGCTACAGCAGCGTCAACAAATGTTTATGATCTTGGTGCGCCGGGTGTTGTTCCTTACGGAAACATCCAGCTAAGAAAAAGATTAGGAAAGTCAGATTGCAAAATCCCTTTACTAATCCAAGTCGTAGAAGATTTTGACAACTTAACTTCTCTTGATATTGCGATTGAGACAGACGATAACTCTGGTTTCTCATCTCCAAAAGAAGTTATCAGCCACAATGTTCTTTTAGCAGATTTAGTCGCTGGGTATATTTGCCCAATCGAAAATCTTCCAAGAGGTGTTGACGAGCAATACATCAGACTTAAATATACGGTCAATGGTGCTGCTCCATCTCAAGGAAAAATTACTGCTGGATTCGTTGGCGGTGTTGACGGGTCATACCAAGGTAATCCATAATATTAATTAACATTAATACAAAAAGCCCGCACATAATATGGCGGGCTTTATTTTATCAGAGGGGCGAATATGGAAAAGAAAACAATCAAAATTAAAGTAGAAGCAATCGCGAAAGGTTATTACAAAGGTGTAATCATCGACGAAGGCAAGAAGTTTGAATACGAAGGTGTTCTTAACGGCGGTAAATTACCTTTATGGGTAAAGCCAGTTGACAAAAAAGAGTTTGAAGCTCTTTTAAAACCAGCTAAAAAAGAAGATAAGAAAGAAGAAAAAGAAGAGAAAAAAGAAGAGAAGAAGTCTATTTTTTCAAATATGATTTAGTGTAGGAGGCGAGCATGCTTTATAAAATTGATATTGCAAATCTCGCCCTTGGACGTCTTGGGCAGACGTTGACGATCACTGACTTAGACACTGAAAACACTAATCACGCAAAAGTTATTAGACGCCATTTCAGAATGTCATTAGATACAATTTTAGAAAAACATGATTGGAATTTTGCTACGAAATTCGAGGCTCTGACCCTGCAATCAGAAGACCCAATCGTCGGGTATAGATATTGCTATACTTTACCTAGTGATCTATTAGTAATACGCCAAATAGCGGAGGAAGGAATCTTCAATCCGAATAAGCAGTATGAACATGAGAAGGCAAAATTCCGTCTAGTTTATAACGGAGCTGGGCAAAGAATAATTTACACAAATGTTCAAAATGCTCACGCAGAATATACAGTAAGGCTTCCAGAATCTAGTGCTTTCCCTAATCATTTTGGCAGAGCTTTTGCAGCTCAATTGTCGATGGACATAGCACCTCAGCTAATTACAAATAACTACTCAAAAGTAAGTGAGTCCATAAATACTCTTGCCATGAATGACATCAATAATGGGATTGCTTTTGATCTCGGTCAACAGCCATTACCAGAAGACCCTGCGAGTCCGTTCCAAAGTGTAAGGTGGTAGTATATGCCAAGTGGCAAACAGGTATCATTCGAGTTCGGAGAAGTTTCACCGACACTTCATTTTAGATCAGACGCGGTTTCATATTCGCAAGGTTTATCAAAGCTAAAAAACATGTTCGTAAGAAAAGAAGGTGGGGTAAGTAATAGGCCTGGCTTCAAATTTGTACGTCAGCATGATTCTCAAAATAGAGTACCAGCTCAGGGTGAGAACGCTAGCATAAAAGGCTTTACATTTTTTGTACCAAATTCAGCGTTTATCCAATCAATAGAAAATGTCAGCCAGACGTTAAACGTTTCGTCGATAACTTCTTTAGGAAGTAATAACTATAGATATAACCTAAGTGGTACACTTGACGCTAATTGGGCCATAGGGATAATCGTTAATATTACAGGGTGTACTAACCCAAATAATAACGGGCTAAAAGTAGTAACTGCTTTTACAACAAATAGTTTCACAGTAAATAACGCCAGTGGAGCAGCTCAAGCAGGGGCAGCAGGCTCGGTGAACAATTTAATGGCTGAGTATGTGCTAGATCAAGAGGCTTTTCCACCAGAAGGAACAGACGATTATGCTTATGTTTATGGTGTTAACAATGCTTTAAACGGCGGTCAAAGACTCGTAGTAAGAGTGGATGGTTATTCAATGTTTCTTAACTATGGTCTTGGCACCCCAACTAATCAAACAACTCCGAATGGGATTTTGGAATCAACTTTATTTCGTGGTAAAGGAAGATGGGCCACTTTAGAATATGTACCTTCAGCGACAGTTAATACGACAGCACCTAATGGAACTTCTGTATCTACAGACTCAAATATTTTCGTGCTAGATAGAACTATGGTAAGTGGTAATAGTATTCTAGGCAATTTAATTTTTAGCACGGCACCAAGTAAAATAAGATTTACGAAAGTAAAAAACAAGATTTTTATATCCCCATCATTGCAAGGAGTGCCAGGCTCTTCATATCCTTTTTTAGAAGGAAATGCTTTCATAGATACCACGCCTGCATTGTCTTTACCTTATGGATACCTAGACGTAAATAAAGTCGAGAAAGATTTAACTTTAACAGACTTAACAGGTGAATCGTTAAACATAACAACAGCTAGTAAAACTTTTGTAACTGGGACTCTTGCAGCTCCCGTTGCATATCTTATAACAGCGGTTATGCTTGATGGGAGGGAAGTAAGAGCCAACTATACAGACTCGTCGATAAATACTGGATTAGCGCACCCAACAGCGGACTTATCAGTAAAATTTACATACACACTAACGGCAGCAGTTCCAGACATAAAATATTTTAATGTTTATAGAGCGGCAGGAGAGCCAGGCTTAAGCGCTTTCAAAAGGCTAATATATAATTTTGCAGGAAGAATAGCGTATGACGGGGCTGCAACAACATTAACCTTTGATGATTATGGCGCAGGAAATCCAGCGGTTTCTCCTCCATTAGATTCATCAATGTTTAATGAAAATGGTGTACTGTCTGGGGCAGAGTGCGCCACATACTATCAACAAAGGCTAGTCTTAGGAATGAGACATGGAGCTTCAGAGACCATAAAAAATGGCGACCTATTGGCTTCTATGATTGGTGCAGAAGAGCAATTTCAAGCGCCAGTTATTTACAACAACGTTGGAGCATTTCAATTTAGCGTACCTATCCAAGATGGAACTCCTGTGGTGGCATTACTATCAATTCAAGGGTTGATTGCTTTTACAGAGAAAAATGTTTATTTGATTCGAGGAGCTGATGGATCAGGACAGGGCGGGGTAATCACTCCGACTGAAGTGAATCCTGTTTTAGTTTCTTCAGAAGGATGCTCTAAAACTGTTGAGCCAAAAAGCTCAGGCACTAAAGGATTCTTCATAAATTCTTCCCATACAAAACTCATGGCCATTGGCGTGGGAGCTGATGGTGGGGTAGAAATTGCGGATGCTTCATTATTTTCGGAGCATACTTTATACGGCGATATAACCGAACTTGCAGTTATAAGTGGAGTTGATGATGTGGTTTATCTTCTCAGAAGAGATGGGAAACTTGTCAGAGTCACTATTACTGGCACAGGTGTTTTTGGTTTTTCTGTCATTGAGACAGAAGGGTACATAGAAAGTATCTATACAGGTAAAGCAAAAAGAGAGTATGCCCCAAACACAGTGAGCGCAGACGCAGAAAAATACCATGACGTTCTTATGGCCTATGTTATTCGAAATGGCGTAAGAACAATTGAGCAATTAGTTTACCGAGAAGATAGACAATACGAAGCGGAATATTTTGCCGATTGCTTTTCTTCCTTTGGCCAAAGATTAGCCGATGACGGGAACAATGGGTACTCAGCTAATGTAAATAATTATGCAGCCAATCCTGGCGCTGGTGAAATCAACATTGTGACCACAGTTGTTTCTGACTATAGCGCAGGAACGGAGATGGAATTAGAGATGCCAGCGGTAACTTTTGCCGATCCTAATTTTGTTCTTCACTTTTTCTATGAAAATTCAGACGGAGAAAAATGCACCATAAGATTCCACAGCAATGGTAATGCCAAAGCAGGGAACTCTTATTTTGGATACTTCGATGAAGACTTGCCAGCAGTTTTACAAGACGTTGATTCACAATCTATATCGGCCTATGAAAAGAAAAGAAGAAAGACGAGATGGCTTCCAGCGTACAACAAGATCGAAGGTGACGACGTTCTTCTTGGCCCATGGATTGCATCTAATAATGGGGAAAACCCTGTGTCAGTTATGGCAGATGGTGAAATAATTTCCTCGCCATTAAACCCAAATAAACAATCACTTTACATAACAGAGGTCTTAGGTGTTAAGACTTTAATCCTCCCAGATTATTACTGTTTTGGGTACGTTGGCGTACCATACGAATCAGAGTTTGAAACCCTAGACCTCGAAGACTCAAGTGCTAGAACGTTGTCAAGCGACAATAAACTGATAAATGCTGTTGGTGTTGGTTTTAACCAAACTAGGGCAGGATTCTTTGGTACTCCAAGTGTTGAACTAAACCAAATGGAAGAGCTTGTTTATAGAGAAGAGTCTTCTCTTAACCTAGACTCGGGGTATTTGAGCGGGTATCTTGAAGTTAATTTCCCTTCAGTCTATACTAGGTCTGGAAGGGTAAGCATAAAAAATGTTGACCCAGCTCCGATAAGTGTTTTATCGGTTTATCCAAAAGGAATATCGGGAGCGTAGTATGGATAGTTTTTTTAATTCAGTATATAAACCACCAAAAACAAACTACGTCGAGGCGGAACCTATTGACATCGAAGGGTATATAAAAGACACGCCTCCGCCTGTTAAAGCTAAAAAATCCGTTAAATTAAACCCAGTACAAGTACAAGCGCCAGTGCAAATGCAATCCCCGTTAAACTTTCGTCAGCCAGGCGACCTATCGTCACCAGAAGTGGCAGGCGTTGAAAAGATAAAAGGCAAAACAGAAAAAACAGCGACGGACATTGCTATAGAAAAAACAGCGAAAGAAGTGACTAATCAGACAGATATAATGCAGAAATCTTTGAACATGCAACTTGGTCTTGCAGGCGCAAAATTCTTAATTGACCTTCAAAACGCTGACAACGCATACAATAATACGGTTGGATTGGCGCGGTTAAATATTCTTCAAGCAAGAAATCAGGCTTCAGATGCACTTTATCGTGGACGTCAGGCGCAACTTGATAGACAATTAGAAGGGTATCAGGCTGGAGAAGACGCTTTACTGGCCATGGCGGCGCAAGGGCAAGACGTTAGTGGGCAAGCCGTTGGCAAAGTTCAAGGCTCTTTAGAAACAGTCGGTATTTTTAATGGGATGCAAGAGCAGATTAACTCAATGAGAGAAGCACTTGGATTCGAGCTTGAAGAAGTTGCTTATGAATACCAGATTGACAGCGCGGCTGCGACTCGTCAAAATGCTAAATTCAATGCAGCCCTCGAGTTTGGTGCAAGCTTCCTCGGGATGATATAAGATGGCAATAAAAACTCCTCAAGAAATGGGCAAGGTAAATATCGGGCAGCAGGGAAGCGTTCGCTTTCAAGGCACTCAGCCAGTACAAACCGACCCAAGTTTTCTTAATACATACGCAAGAGCTGTGTCTTTAAAAGAAAGACAAGACGCAGAAAACCTTAGTTTTTTAACAAAAGACTTTGACAATAAGGCAACGGCTGAAAGGCAGAAAGCGCAAGGTGCTTTGACTTTAGCTAAAGGTGTTGACTCACTAGATGAAAACAATAGGCAGAAAAAGCTGTTAGCTGATTCTTATAAGAAGCTGGTTGATAAAGCACCAGAAAATTTTAAGCCATTCCTACAGCAAAGAGCCGATGAACACATGAACAGGTATGGAGCTTTCAGCGTTCCATATATGTCGGGGCAAGTTAACACTGTAAGGGAAGAAACAGATAAAACATTCTTGGCCAATTCCATTAACACGGGAATTGAGATGTCAGGATTCGACGATTACTTAGGTACGACAGCCGTAGTGGAAGTTGAAACGGCAGCAGAATCTTTGGCCAGAAAAAAGTATGGGGATTCTCCTTTACTCGTAGAAAATGCAAAAAAAGTTGCGGTATCTTCAATGTTCTTAGGAGCTGTAAGCGTTCAAGCTAATGGCGGAGACATGGAGAAAGCTGAAAGTATTTTATCTAAATACTCCGATGACATGACTCCTGACGATAAAGTTAAGGCAGCAAAGATTGTTGCCAAGGCTAAACAAGATATCGGTACAAGAGAAGCTCTTGACCTGGCTTCATTCGCGGTAAGCCAGTTCCCAGAAGACTATAAAAGACAAGAAGACATAATTCTAGCTAACGCTAAGAATGACCAACAATACAAAATGATGATGGGTTTTTTGAAAGATAAAAACCGAGTAAACGAAAAACAAAAACTTAAAAACATTGAAAACACTAAATCAAAAATATTAGAGAATTACTCTAAAGGTCTTGGCATAGATGGTGGTTTATTGCAAGAACTTCCTTATGAGGAAAGAGTTAAGACAGTAGATCAGTTAAGCTCAGGACGTGGTAAAGACACTGTGGTTACTGATTGGAAAACTTATGACCGAGTATCTGACGAGCTAATAAGTATGCCTCTTTCTGAAGTACAAAACTTTAAACTAAATGCCTATGACTACGACATTAATCCAAAAGATATGAGAGCGCTTGAAGCTATTAGAAATGAAAGAATGAAAGAAGTTAGCAGGGATAAGTCGGCGGCTCAAAGAAGTACACTTAAAGAAGCTGATGACGTTATAAAAACCATGTACAACGAGTTTGGGCTTCCATCTTTCGATAAACAAACGTACGGTAAATTTAGAAGTATTGGCTTTGACGAATGGGAAAGGCTAAAAGAAAATCCAAACGTTAAAAATACAAATGATTTAAGAATTGGGTTGATGAACGCTTATAGAAAAAGAGGAATCACTAAGTCAACAGCGGCCAGATGGTTCAATCCATTCGGGGCAGTTTCACCTGATACTCCTGTTATTGGTGGAATGTTTAACAAAGAAACGAGCGGGATATCACAGACATTAAATCCACAAAGTTTATTGAACAGAGTTCCAGAAGAATATAGGCTTGCTTTTAGAAAAGCATATAGAGCTAAATTTCCTAATGCACAGCCAGCTTCACAAGCGCATGAAGATCGTGAAATACTAAGAGCAATTGAGCAAGGTAAAATTAAATTAAACGACGAGTGAGGGGAAAGTGATATTTAAAACATCATCTGGCATGATTGACCAGATCAAGAAACATGAAGGCTTTAGATCAAAAGCATATAAAGACGCTAAGACAGGTAAAATGGCTATCGGGTATGGAGATACACTCGGAGATACTTCAAGAGATATCACAGAGACAGAAGCACATGACAGGCTTGTAAACAGACTTGCTTCTATTGAGCAAGAGTTAGCGAAGAAAGTATCAAGAGAATTAACTCAAAACCAACAAGACGCTTTGATTGACATGGCCTACAATGCAGGAGTCGAAGGCTCACAAAAGATAATTGACAGAGTAAATGCGGGTGCCAGCGATGAAGAGATTGCAGGAGCATTGGCACTTTATAATAAATCAACAAACGTCGAAACAGGTAAGAAAGAAGTATTGCCAAGTTTAACAGAACGGGCAAACAGCAGGGCTTCTCTTTGGCTTAAAAAAGTTGAAGACACATTACAAAGAAATCCAAGCGTAAATAATGTTTTTGAAGACATCCAAGAAGAGCCATCAAACTTAACTCCAAGTCAAGAAAAGGCTAAGGAAGATAGTTTATTCGGCGACATTCAAGAAGAAAGAGTTCCACTCCAAACTGTTGAAGATAAAAAATTTGATTTAGATTTTACAGGAGAATCGCTTGGTGAATACCAAGTGGCTGAAGTCTTGAGAAAGAAAGAAGCCAGAAGATTAGCTGAAAAGATAAATAAACCTTACGAAGAAGTGTACACCGAACTATATACAAAATCGGCTAAAGAAGTGTTGGCGCAAAATGCGCATGGGCTAACTGCTGAACACTTCCCTGCTACACTTAACTGGTCTCTAAAAGATGACACCAATTACGTCTTAATGAGAGAAAAAGAAAACTATCCTCATCGAGTTGAGGCGAGAGTTAATAGGCTTAAGCCAAGTAACGAAAGTGATTTTGTTAAAGCACTTAAGATGAATCCACATAGGCTTAAACGCGCAGGCGTATGGGCGGGATTCCTTTCTGGTACAGTGCCATTAGAAGATATTAAAGCGGCGATTGTCTCTTTAAATGAGGAACAAGAACAGCTTACTTTATCTGAAGGTGTTCAAAAAGTTTCTGCGGAAGCTGAAAAGAAATGGGATAAAGCGGAAGGCCTTGATGCTTTCATTGATATGGCCAAAACTTATATTGTTAATCCTCAAGAAACGGCTTTAATGGCTATGCAAAACCTCGGGGGATTTGCAGGCACGGCATTGGCATTTACAGGTAATCCTGTCGGTATTGCGGGTGCAGTAGCTATTGGTGCTGGGCTATCTATGGACGAAAGGATGGCACAAAACCTTGAGCCATTCCGTGATCCTGAGACTGGAATCATTGATGTCGATAAAGCGTTCAGTGACCCTAACAGAATTGCTGAATGGAAAAACGGTCTTGCCGTATATGCAGGAGCTATGGGTGCTGCTGAAGCTGCTCTCGGTTTCTTATGGGGTAAAAACTTTGTTAAGGTAATTCCACGCGGAGTTAAATCTTCTGGCGTTGGCAAAGCTGTATCAAAGGTGGCACAGAAAACAATGTCATCGCAAATTGCAGGGCCAGCGACAGTAGCGGGAGCTAAGATATTATCAGGCGCGGTTGAAGAAGGTACTGGCCAATTCGTAGCATCAGCCGCCGCAGATATTGCAGAAGGCAAAGAACTAACAGAAGGTAAAATTTCAGAGTATAAAAAAGACGCAGCAGTCGAAGCTGTGTTTGGTGCTTTCATGTCAGGAACAGTAGCTTCATTCGGGATACCTGGCCATGTTAAAAGTATCAGAGCCATTAATAAAATAAAAGAATCTACTAAAGCAAACGTCGATGCTGTTAATGTTTCAGAAGCAAGAGCAGCCGTACAAGAGAACGAAACTCTTGCAGACGACAAAGAAGAAGTTAAAGAGTTAATTAAAGAAGTAACAAAAACAAAAGAAGATGATACAGAAGACTTAGCTAACGTAGGTGAAGACATCGACACAAGTGATGACGAGCCAGTAAGCATAGTCAAAGAGATGGAAAAAATTCAGAATAACAGAGTTGAAATCGCACCATCTGAATGGGATGCTCACCACATAGAAATGGGGATAGAGCCAGGCGAAGCTATTAAGAAGTTAAGCCCACAAGTTCAAGCAGCATACCTAAAAAATAAACTATCAGACGCGTCTTTTTCTATACCGCATGAAGAGTGGCTTACCTATACAAAGGATGAGCTAGACCCTTCAGTAGATATGATCGCAAGAGTAAATGGAAATAATTTAAATGCTAAAGAAGCTAATGCAATCGTGGAAGAAGCTGAGTCTGATCCAACTGCAATGTTCTCAATTAGGCCAGACGATGAAACTCCTCCACCAGTGCCAGGCGAAGAAGCTCCGCCAGTGCCAGTAGGTGAGGCGCCTGTAACTACAACTGAAGAGGGAGAAGTTGAAAGGCCGAAAATTGCGTTACCAAGTGATGTCGATGCTTGGACTTTCTATGAGTGGGAAAATAAAGATGGTACGACTACGGCAAGACCAATAACACTTACTCAATATGGCAATACAGAAACAGAGCAAAAAATTGCCGACGAAATGGTGGCTGCAATTAAATTCTCCACTGAACACGCTGGCGACATTGATCCTGCACTAATTGAAACTGTTGTTAGATTTCAGTTAGGGCACATGAAAACCCGTGCCAAAATGATTGATACTACACTTGAAGAATTGGCCAAACAGTTAAGATTCGGGAAGATGAAAAAGTCAGAAGAGGTTACTAAAAAAGGAATTACTTTAGGTAGGTATCAAGCTAAATCGTTTTTTGATGGCATAGCAAAAATAGCTTTTGGTACAAGGGCAGACCCATTTACGATATTGCACGAACTTGGCCACTCGTGGCTACAAGAGATGGCGGAGGATTATCAGTTCATTAAAAACATACCAGAAGAAAGATTAAGAGCTGACCAAAAAGAATATAAAGAAGTAATGGATACGACAGCAAAGCTTTTAAACCTAGAAAATATAGGGGTAATTCAATCAGAAACAGATGAGATGGTTTCTTTATTTCAACAAGGTTTAGAAGAAAGCGAAAGGTTTTTAAACCTTAGAGCAAAAAGGTCTTTATACCACGAGACTTTTGCACAGACATCGGAAAAATATTTCATTGATGGTGAATTTAAAAACAGTAAAATACGCGCAATGCTTATGATGTTTAAAAAATGGCTAAGACCATTTGCGGAATTTGCAGGTCTAGCATATAAAGATGCAATTCTTAGATTTTATAAAAACGGGGAAGAGACTCAGGTAATTGGTATTCCATTCCTAAGAATACGCCCAGAAGTAGAAAGAATCTTCGACGTTATTTTAGGGGCAACAGAAGCAGCAGAAAATACAGTAGTGCCAATGTTCCCAGACCCAATGTTTCCTGTAGAGATGCTAGGCCCAGAAGGCCCTGAGTATATGGAAGCGTACACAGCATCACTAGGTGAAGCAATCGGTGAGACATATCAAAACATAATTAATAAGAGCATACGAAAAAGAGAAAAAGAAATTCGTAAAGCTGAAAATGAAATATATAAAAAGGCAGAAGGCATAGTAGATCAAAGACCTTCTATGAGAATCCTTCAGTTCTTTGAAGAGAATCCAACTGCTAAGTTAAGTTTAGAATCAGTAGCAGAAGTCATGTTCAACGGGAAGATCGACGATGCTATTGAGTTTAGAAACAAGATACCTAAATCTATTATAGCATCAAGAAAGAAAGGTGGGGCAGACGCTAAAATGTTCATGCTTCAAGCAGAGATTAGTGACGTTGAAATTCTTAAGAATCTTCTATTAGAAACTGCAAGAAGAGATGACTTAGTTCAAGCAGAGTTTAATGAGATAGTTAAAAAAGAATTTCCTATTCTTAAAACTGACGACGAGATTCATGCCGAGGCTGTTAAAGCTATGAACCTTGAAGGCAGAGAAAAATTACTAGATAAAGAATTAAAAATACTCGCCACAAGAAGACATAAGAAATTAGCAGGAATAGCAGAGAAAGCTATTAATCCTGCATCTACAATTTCAAAAGCTTCAAAAGAAATGATAAAAGAAAAAGCAAAGACGACAGTATTAAAGTCAAGTCTTGGTGGTTTTAACCCTGCTAAATGGCTGAGAGACTCGGAGAGACATGGGCGCAGAGCTGCTGAATATTTTAGGGCTGGCGACATAATGAAATCTTTCGATATGAAGTATGCGCAGTCTATTAATTTCTACGCTTTCAAAGTAGCTGAGAATGTTAAGAGTGATGTTGCAAAAGCATATCAAACCATACAACAAATTAAAGATTTAAAAGTATCAACTAACAGTGTTAAAAAGTACGACATTAACTTAGTAAACTTTATGAAGGCATTTGTCGATCACATCGAAGGTAATGCTGAACTTCCAATACTAGGGGACGAAGGCACCATACCTATATCAGAAAGAACTCCGATCAAGGAATCAGATATCATAGCAATAAATACAACAGCTAATATGTTGTCAAAATTTTTAGGCGGTGCTACGGAGGCCAACAGAACGATTGAAGCACACATCATGCTTGGAAACTACTTGAGGATGATTGCTAAACTTTCTAAAGAATTACGCAAGGTAACAATAGCGGGAGAAACAAAACTGGCTATTGATGCAGCTAACTCCGATATTGCTTTAATGGGAACAGTTAAGCCTATATCTTTTGAGATCGAAGGTTTAAACGCTACGATGGCTTCAAAGAGAAGAGCATACGCGCTCAATATGCCATCGCTACTTAAAGGTTTATTTAAAAGTGATTCTAGTTATGCGACTAGTTTTATCGGCAAGATAATGCAAGAGATTAAGAATGGTGAGGCTCAGAAAGCTTTTAAATTTACTGAGTATGAAAAAAGATATGCCAATAAATTAAAGGCGTGTATTAAAGCAAGAAAAGAGCCGTTATCTAAATCAATACACGGGCCAATCGTTAGAAGAATATATAGTTTAAGAACAGAAATGGCAGACCCTATATTTGCCCCTCAGCTTGGAATTACGTTTAGAAATAGAAACCAATTATTCGCAGCTTGTTTACATGCTTTAGGTAGTGAATCTGGTATGCAAAAGTTTTTAGCGGGTAATGCAAAAGGAAAAACGGGAGTACATTTTAATGCGTTTATAGCTGATGCCATACATAAAGGAATTTTAATTAAAGAAGACTTCGAGTTTTTCCAAGAAGTTTGGGATGTGAATGAAGAAATTTTCCCTCTAGTTAGAAAAGAAATTCTTAACACAGAAAACAGAGAAATTGGTAAAATCGAGGCTAAACCTTTCACTAATTTGTTTGGTACTTTTAGAGGTGGGTATTACCACGCGGCTCCAAGCGCTGATGCTAGAGTAAGAATGTTCTCATGGTTTGGTACAGATGATAAACCTAATAATGTTGATATAGTAGGTATGTACCCTACAAGACAAACAGGAGCCACTAAAGAAAGAACAGATGCAGTTTATGAATTGGATTTAGATTTAAGGAACGTGACTCGGTATTTATCGACGTCATTGAATATTGCATACTTAATGGGGCCAATGGAAAATCTAAGTCGATATATGAACACTCCACAAATGTTTAACTTTATGGAGTCGGCAAGACCTGGCGCCATTAAAGAAGTTATTGCTCCATTTTTTGAAAGAACAAAGAATCAAATATACACTGAGTTTTCAAGAAGCTTTTTTGATAACCTGACAAGGTATTTAAGAAACAATGCAAACACAATGATTTACTTTGGTAACTTTGTTTCAGCATCTAAACAGTTTTTAGGTCTTGGCCCAGCAGTAGTAAAAGTTGGAGCTAAGAATATTAGCAGAGCTTTAAAGATGACCTCAACAGCACCTAGAGCAACAAGGAAGTTTATCGAAGATCGTTCTCCGATGATGAAGGAAAGGCTACAAACTTCTCAACGTGACATGTATAGATCAATCACAGAGCTTGACACAAACTTTGACTGGGTTTCTTGGACGGACGATAAAGTTAAAAATGCGACATTCATCCTATCACAGAAAACACAGAACGTCGTCGATATGGTTACGTGGAGAGCAGCGTTTGTTAAAGCAACAGCAGAGCTTGGTATGAATGAAAGAGAAGCATCTATATACGCCGATGATGTGGTCAACTCTACTCAGGGTTCACCGGCAGTATCAGAGATGTCGAGGCTACAAGCTGGTACTGACGTCATAAAAGCTTTCATGGCAATCACAACAGTGCCTATCGCTATGTCTAACTTGGCTTCAGTTGAAATGCACAGAAACCAAACTGATAAAAATAGAATGGCTTTCCTAGTTAAACTTGCTTTATTCTCAATAACAGTGCCGGCGCTTATGCAATTAGAACTCGGGGATGACGATGAAGATGATAAAAAATCAGACATAGAAAAGCACAATGCGTATATGGCTGACTTAGCTGCGACTCATGTATGGGGCGCGATTGATCTGGCGATACCGTTAGCATCGAGGCTTAAAGAAGGAATGAGAACTTTGCCAGGCCCTACATACGGAACAATTGCTAAAACAGCAGATACCATAAAAAATGTTAAGAACTCATTAGTCCATGGCGTTGATATGACAGACGCACAGGAAAACTTAATGCTAGACCATTTATCTTTCTGGCTTGGTAACGGGGTATTTACTCTAGCTAAGAGAGTTAATAAAATTGGTACTTCCATGAAATCTAATGATGAAATAAGATATGAGAAGCAAAACAGAAGATACCAGCTACAAGAGCTAAGGTATGAAGAAAAATACGAATAAAAGGAAATAAACATGATCGCACAGAACACATTAGTTGAAACAGAAGTCAGTGGCCCACAAGTAGGGATTTTAGATTATACTGCGGACTTCCCCGCCTATGCTAACCAAGACATCGAGGTTGAAGTTGAGCATACTAACGGGGCAGTCACAGCACTTGTTTTAAATACAGACTATACGCTAACAGACGTTGCGGTTCCTAATACAAACGTAACTGTTAACCTTATCGACGCTTCACAAGCTTGGATAGACGCTGGCGGTTTACATACAGACTATACGCTAAGAATTAAGTTCACGCAAAAAGCATACCAAGATTCTAAGTTCAGAGACTTTGGGAGAATCGCTCCACAAGTTTTAGATAAAGTTTTAGATAGGCTAACATTGTTTGTTTTGGCAGTTAAGAAAAATGTTGATTCAATAGTCATTGATTTACAAGATCAGTTAGATGACCACGAACAAAGAATCGTCGATCTTGAAACAGTGAACTCTTTTGTGGCTCCGACAATATCGCACGAATCGTCAAACTTTACAGCGGACTATGATAAGATTCACGTTATTGATGCGAACTTAGACGTTCAGCTTCCTGCACCAGTAAACGGGAAAAACATTAAGCTTAAATCTTCTGGGGTATTTACGATAAATATTGTACGCGCGGGGTCGGAAAAGATTGACAACGTGGCGTTAGATTATGTCTTGGATTCTGACTTAGAAGCTGTTACACTAACAACAGATGGAACTGATTGGTATTTAATATAGGAGTTTTAATATGTCAAAAAATTACGATCAATTACTGGACAGCGCAGGCTTGCCAATAACTAACATGAACGCAAGTTGGACGACTAAAAGTTATGCAGTAGGAGATAATCTACATTTAGGTATCCATTTAATCTGGGATAACATAGCGCCTACAGGTACTATGACACTCGAATATTCTTGTGACCCTTTAGACGATGGCAGCGCCGTAGAAGCCGTTGGTTGGACAGCAAAGACTGTAACTAACATCGACGGGACTTTTTTAGACCTTATGTATTTAGATGCTAATTTACCAATAACAGCTTTCAGATTAGTGTTTCAACACTTAGGAGGCTCGGCAAATATTTCATCCGCTAGGATAAATCTTAAGAGGGATTAATTAATGTCAACGTCAATTGTCATTGATTTCAGACCTGGCGAAACGGCAGTTGGCCCACAAGGCCCTGCTGGATTTCAAGGCCCTCAAGGCGATCAAGGGTATTCTGTTTTAAGTGGAACGGCAGCTCCGACTGCTTTGATTGGCGTTGATAATGATTTATATATTAGAACTACGACGAGTGAATTGTTTAAGAAAATTACAGGCTCGTGGGTTTTTCAATCTAGTCTTCTAGGAAATGATTTTTCTGTTGGACAAGTTGACGGAGGGACGCCATCATCAGTATATGGCGGAACATTCGTCGTTAATGGGGGAATACCTTAATGGCTCAACAAATTATATTCAGAAATGGAACGGCGGCGGCATGGGCGCTTGCTAATCCAACTCTTGCTATGGGCGAGCTTGGGCTTGAAAACGATACTGCTCAATTTAAAATGGGCGATGGTTTAACGGCTTGGAACTCTTTACCTTATGGCGGGATACAAGGGCCAGCGGGAACGAATGGAACTAATGGTGCGACAGGTGCCACAGGTGCGACAGGGCCAGCGGGAGCCACACACGGAAACTATGACGGCGGTGACGCCAGCGCAGTCTATGGGGGAGTAACTCCTTTAGACGGCGGAGATGCAAACGATATTTAATTAAGGGGAAAATATGGCAGTAAAAATTCAATTAAGAGGGGATACGGCGGCTAACTGGGCTTTAGTAAATCCTATTATCGCTGACCGAGAAATCGTTTTAGAAACGGACACTAATCAATTTAAAATTGGGAATGGCGTCGATACATATTCGGCTCTTTCTTATGGCGGAATCCAAGGGCCTGCTCAGTCAGATGCCATTCAAGATTTCGGTAATGGGGAAGATGGTGATGTGACAATCTCGGCGGGTGTTACGACTTTAACTCAGGACATGTACTATAACAATTTAACAATAACAGGCGCAGGACAGCTAAGAACGAATGGGTATAGAGTTTTCAGCAAAGGAAACTTAGACCTAAGTAATGCTGGCGTTGCTGCGATAACTTTAGATGGAAACGTTGGTACTGACGCTACTACCCAAACAGGTCAATCTGGCGGTGTTGCTTACGCCGCAGCCACTCTAGGAGCCAATACAGCCGGCGGTGCTGGCGGTACAGGTGTTGTAGGTGTTGGCGCAATAGCAGCAGCCACTACAGCCACAACTCCTTCTAACGGAGGTGGTTCTGGTGCTGGCGGAGCTGGCGGAGCTGGCGGTTCTGGTGCCGGCGGAGCTTTAAGAGCGGGGGTTACGGCGACTGTTCCTTTAGATTTTGCTCGATTTACATACGACATAATTAGAGGTGTAACTCTTGTTCAAGCTGGTGCTGGCGGGCCAGGCGGAAGTTCTGGTGCTGGCGATGGTGTTAACCTAGGCCGTGGGGGCGGAGGCGGTGGAGCTGGCGGAGGTGTTCTATACCTAGCGGCTAAAAACATTATTAAGTCTGTTTCTACATCAGCAGGAGCTATCTCTGTTAAAGGCGGTAGAGCCGGAAATGGAGCATCGGCGACTGTCGGTAACGTTGGAGGCGGAGGCGGAGGAGGCGGAGGCGGCGGTGGATACATCTACCTTGCCTACGAAACTCTTGCAGGCCCTACTGTAACTAATATGCTAATTGCTTCTGGCGGTGACGGAGGTAATGGGGGTAACGGTTTTGGTACTGGAATCGGCGGTAACGGCGGAACTGGTGGAACTGGTGGAAGAATCAGAAAACACAGAACTTTAGATCAAGTAGGAAGTACAACAATAGGCTCAGCGGGTATAGCTGGCTCGGCTGGTGTTGGTACTGTAGGCGGTGCTGGCGGAGCTGGCGGTGCTTGTGTGGCAAATTTATAAGGAGTAAATCATGGCAAAAAGAAATATTTTAGATTACCAAGGAAACGTCATAGGAGAGCTAGAGCTTCCTGATGGAACTTCTGAAGAAGTATGGCAATCGAAGCTCGCTCCGTATGCAGTTAATCCTTCTGAGGGGGCTGCTGAAAATGCCTTAAAATTCACTATTCAACAGAGAAAAGAGTTTTGTGAAAAACTTTTGGACAGTTTTAAGAAAAGAAATATGGGCCAAGGAATCAATGCCCCTCAAGGATTGTGGCTACATCACAGGATGAGAGCTTTAGAGTGTAGCATTTTTGGTGTTAGCTATACTTTAGACGTAATGAACATGGCGATTAGTGGCGACGTCGAGATGGCTTGTATCGCGCTTCAGTATATGGCTTTAGATGATATGTCTCAGGCTTATCACTGGATGAACGCTGATAGAAGAGACTACTTAGTAAACGAAATGAAATCGTTTTTAGGCTGGGCATGAACATAAAGAAGATAACACAAATAGTGACATTCGGAGTAATACCATTATTCCTATTTGCCGTTCTAGCTTATGATGTTTATGCTATTTTTAAAGGTGGAACAGAGGCTTCGATAAGTTCACTGATAATAGCTTCAAGTTATAAAATGCCATTCATGGTTTTTAGTGTGGGGTTTGTTAACGGCGTATTCGTAGGTCATTTGTTTTGGCGAATGAAATCAAATGAAGACACAAAAGAAATAGATAAGGGGTAATATATGCCTTTACAGGATTTAAGACCTGGCGGTAGTGCCAGCGGGACAATAACAGATGTCAATGGGCAAACAGGCCCATCAGTAAATTTAACAGCCGATGACGTCGGAGCGGTTTCAGCTTCGAATTATCAAGAGGCATGCCCAGATAATACTACGACTCAAGTGGTGATCGGGCCATACGCTTCTGTAGAAAAATATGTTGTCGAGTATGTGCTGAAACTAAACGTATCAGGTAAAAAGCATATTGGTAAAATAGAGCTTGGGTATGATGCCGATGAAGGCGCTGTGATGTTCGATAATGAAGAAGGGTTTGTCAACAGTGAAATATCTGGTTTGACAATCGACGGAAACGAATCAGGTGGTAATTTAAGAATATCAGTGGGCATGAATTTAGTTGGAGAAAACGCTAAGTTCAGATACACTGTTAGTAAAATAGATCAAACTGTCTAGGAGGACAATATGGATTTTAACAAATTTGGATTAAAAGGTATTGGGTCAATTTTCTCTGTAGGGAAAAACGGGCCAAAGATTAAAAACAATGCTGGCGTAATTGAAGTAAAAAACGCTGCTGATTCTGCTTATGCAAAACTTAGAGCAGACCATCCAGTTGCAGACAACGACGTAGTGACTAAAAGATATTTAGAGCTTAACGCTAATATCGTAATCAATGGTCAGATTGACGGGGGCGCTCCTCCTTCTCCTGCTGATGGGTTAATCTATATCGTAACTACTGCGGGTGGTGGATACTCTCTAAATGAATTATATCGTAGAGAATCTGGTTCATGGGTTGCGGTTACTTTATTCGACGGAATGAAGATCGCTATTGCTGACCCTCTAACTGGTGGTGCTGATGAATACGAAATGGGTATTTACATGTACGACCTAGACACAACTGACTTTATCTTTGTAGGGCCTTTATCAGCAGTACAAAAACACATTAAAGCAGAAGTGGCTACATTAGCTTTCAACACTTCTTCTCCATTAAATATTGGTGCGGTTGTTCCAAGTGGCGCGATCATTACTAAAGTGGTGGTTAACGTTACTCAAGCATTTGACGGTACTGCTCCGACGTTGAACATCGGGGATTCTGGTGATGCTGATAGATTAATGGATGAAGACGAAATTGATTTAAAGACTGTAGGTATTTATGTTTCAGACCTACATCATTTATATGGCTCTAACACTCAGATAGAAGCTGCTTATGTAGCTGACTCTTCGGCTGTTGGCCAGGCGTCTTTATTAGTTGAATATAGAGTTCCATAATTAGTATAAACGCAAATTAGGGAGCTTCGGCTCCCTTACTTTTATAAGGGGTATTTGTGGCACTATGGGGAAATTTAGAAGGGACAATGCGCGCCCTCTTTTCTATAGGGAAAGGAACAGCGAAAGTAGATTTAAGAACAAACGCCGGAGTAATTCAAGCTCGTAATAACGGCGGAGCATGGCAAAATATTCTAGGGCAATCAGCATTTGCAGACATTGAAACTAAGGGTTCAACGTTTACAGCAGCATACAATAAAACGTATGTCGTTACTGCTACCATGAATATCCAGCTTCCTGCGCCTGTAGCGGGCGGAGTGATAGAGGTAAAGGCTATTGGCTCAATCGTCATGACTTTAGTTAGAAATGGCTCTGAAAAGATAGACAACGTTGCTTCGAGTTTTGTATCGTCAGGCTCGGAGAATGAGGCTTTTAAGATTGTCACAGATGGTACTGATTGGTATATTTTATAATGGGAGATATTATGAAAAACGTTTTAACATTTATTTTATTAGCGCTGGTTTATAGCCAGGCGTTTGCAGGGTACACAGGCCCTAATCCAAACTTTAATAGTGTTGGCATTGACACCACACTTAGAGCGGACGAGCTGGGTTCAGCTCCGACTACGCCAGCAGCAAACTCGTGGAAGCTTTACTTCAAGAGCTCAGGCCCTTATGTCATCGACGATGTCGGCACTGAGACAGGCCTTTTTGATTTTGTACCAGATTCAAGAACAATCACAACAACTGCACCACTTCTTATTGATGGTGGGGCAAGTGCTGATTTAAGTGCAAATAGAACTTTATCAATTCCAGTAGCTACTTCATTAGTAGATGGATATTTAGACAATGCTGATTGGACTACATTCAATGGAAAACAAGATGCACTAGTAAACTCGGCAGGATTAGCAAGTGCGATCAATGACGAAACTGGAACTGGTGTTGCGGTATTTTCAGCTTCACCTGCATTAACAGGAAATCCAACTGCACCTACTCAAGCACCTAATGATAACTCTACTAAGATTGCTACAACGGCTTATGTAGATAGTGCTATTATAGGGGGAGCTACTTTTGATGCTTTTACTTATGACGGAGTTACTTTTCCTTATTTTAAAACAGGGGAAACAGAACTTGGGCTAAACACTTGGTTCTCTAGCGCTACACACACTGTAACCTCTGGAGTGGCACAATCTAGTGATGGAACATATTTTATACAGTACATGACAGTTCCCCCGTACTTGTTAATACAAAAATTGGTTTCTGGAGTTTATAGAAATTTGGAACTTCCTTCTACACTGCCTACTGGAACAGTGAGATCAGCTTCTTTTTCCCCTGATGGTAATTTTTTAGCTATAGCCCACTCCATTTCCCCATACCTAACAGTATATGAAAGGTCTGGAGACACTTTTACTAAAATATCTGACCCTGCAACATTGCCTACTGGTAACGGATTTAGTGTGGCTTGGGACGAGACAAGTACATACCTAGCTATCGCACACTTTACAACTCCATTTGTTACTGTGTATGAAAGATCAGGGTCTACGCTTACTAAACTATCCGACCCTGCAACATTGCCTACTGGTTCTGGAGGAGGAGTTTCTTGGGGTAACAACAGTGGTGTTTCTCTTTTAGCTGTATCACATGAAACTTCACCATTTGTTACAATATACAGTAGATCAGGGTCTACGCTTACTAAATTAACTAACCCTGCACAACTTCCAACTGGAGGAGCAGGAACTCAAGGGGCAGTGTCATTCTCGTCAGATGGGGCATGGCTAGCAGTTGCTCACTCAGTTTCACCTTTTGTTACAGTGTATTCAGTAACAGGTGGTGGTTCATCTATTACAAAAATTTCAAACCCTGTACAACTTCCAACTTCTACTTGTACTAGCGCTGATTGGAGTGCAAATACAAATTACCTAGCACTTACTTGTAACGCCACTGATGTTTCAGTTGTGTATTATAGAAGTGGCTCAACTCTTACAAAACTAACTGACCCTACATATTTATTTGAAGCTTCTACTTCTTCGAGTGTTGATAAAACGGCTATGTTTTCAAATAGAGATCAAAACTATTTGATAGTTGCTTCACAGTATTCTCCACCACAATTATACTCCTATACAAGCTCTGCACTTTCAAACTATAACCATTCTGATGATTTCACCAATCTTACAACTACTACTTCAGCAGGTGGGATTGTGGCTGATATTAAACAATCAATAAATGGTGGGATTGTAGCTACTGCAAATTCGCTGACACCATTTATGGCAGTGTACTCAAAAACTGGAAGCATACTTGATAAACTATCTGACCCTGCCACATTGCCAACTGGAACTGGTAGAGGAGTGGGTATACACCCTAGTAATAAGTTTATAGCAGTAGCCCACTCAGTATCTCCTTTTGTATCTATCTATAGTCTATATGGCAGAACTCTTACTAAATTAACTAACCCTGTAACACTCCCTACGGGCATAGCTCACGTTGCAGAATTTTCAAACTCAGGGGAGTTCTTAGCTGTTGGGCATGAAGTTTCACCTTTCATCAGTGTGTACCAAAAGAGCGGTACTGCTTTTACAAAACTTACCAACCCTGTAACACTCCCAACTAATACAGTTACTCAAGTAGGGTGGACTCATGATGATAAGTATTTGATAGTTGGATTTAACGCATCTCCATACGTAGCTGTGTACGAGAAATCTGGAACTACTTTAACAAAACTATCTGACCCTTCTACACTTCCAGTGTCTCAAAGCTTATCAGGAAATTCGCAGATAATAACTTCACCTAATGACTATAAATTTGTATTTCAAGAATCAGTTGTAAATACAAACTACGGAAAAACACTAATCTACTCCATATCTGGCTCTACTGTATCTGTTGAATTTGATTCTATACAGAATAACATACTGGTAGGTGATGATGCAAACCCAATAAAATATTGGGGGGTAGACAATGTTCTAGGTATCTGTAACAGGACTGTTACAAATGGCCCTGCACAACTAATGTACTTTAAATATGAGGGAGTCTCTGGGTTTACTCCATATAAGACAACACTACTCCCTGCTGATATAGGGTGTGACTCTGACAGCTATTTCTCTTTAGAAGGCAGGACTGTTATATCAGATGACGCAGGAGCTTCTATCAGTATCATAGAGAATACTAATCTTCCTTCTGGCTCTCCTAGTGTATTGCATAACTATGGATACGGAATGAAATAATGAATACAAGGTACAACTCAGCATTATTTAAACTTCTACCCATTCCAAAGTGGGTAGAAGCTATTACTATCGTGAACACAATTCACTTTAGGTATTCAGTAATTGATGTTGACCAAAATTTAGTTAATCATGAAATGGTTCACATAAAACAAATAGAAAAAGAAGGTGCTTTGAAATTTTATTCAAAGTACCTTTACTACTACCTAGTAAATCTTGTTAAATATAGAGACACTAAAAAAGCCTATTTGAATATTCCGTATGAGATAGAGGCTTACAGTAGTGCTAAGTAAATATACTAAGGATATTTTGTATGCAATTGAAATTGTTTTTGGTCTTATTCTTACTATCGTCTTGCTCAACAGTTAAACACAAATGTCCAGAAGTATCTAAGCCAGTTGTACAAGAGAATACTACTTTAGAAATTCCAGGGGCAGAGATTGTTATTCAACCTGTTGAAGAAAAACAAGTTGTAGATAACACTGTCAAAATAACTTATCGTTCTAAACTTCCATACATTGCAAAAGTTGCAGAAGGTGCAAACTGTGTCATTAGAAAGAAGTCATTCCAAGATGAAGTAAAGTCTATTAAGTTCTTCAATGGTACAACTGACAATGGTGAACAAGTATTGGCAAAACTACTCTCTAAGTCATGCAACATTACAACCTATTCAAAAAGATTTAGTAAAGTGCTGGCCACTACATGGTCTTCTGATAGAGAGAATGTGTACTTCAATACTAGAAACAATCCAAGATCAATGCCAGAAATGATTAACACTGCAGTGCATGAAAAACTACACCTCTCAAACTATTCTCATGCTACTAACAAACCTTCCAAAGCTAATGAAACTTCTGTACCATATTTAGTAGGCGATATAGCTGAAAAACATTCAGAAGGGTGCTATTAGTGATGGGGAAACAACTTAAAGATAAGATAATGGAACGGCTTATTGGGGTTATTACCTCGCTTGTTATTTTCCTAATCTATAGCTTCTTCTCTACATTCGCCACTAATGCCCGTGTAGATGCTCTTGAAGCAAAAGTTGACAGGGTATTATCAGGGCTTTGCATTATTGATAACAGAACGTGTAAACTTAAACAACAGGGAGAGTAACTATGTCTAACAAATTTAATTTAGAAATCAAAGATTCAAAAGTAATTGGCTCTTATGACGGAAATGCAGACGGAGAAAAATCTGCTCAACTATCTATCGACCTTAAAGAAGTTCTTGGAGAACTTATCTCTAAAGGTGAAGCTAAAGCGGATATTAAATCAGTGTCATTCAAATTAGAAGTGACTAAACTAAAACTTCAATTAGATTCTGATAAAGACGGAGAGCCACTAGCAGTTATCGAATTAGATTTTGCAGAAGCAATTGACGAGGCATTGAAAAAATAATGTTTTGGGATAAGGTACTAAGATACATTGGATTGCCACTAGCTGAAAAGTTAGTGGCTCTCATTATTTCTTTTATCAAGAAAGAAATCAAAAGATACAATGATAGAAAAGAACGTAAGGAAAAAGAAAAAGCAAATAAATTAAAGGCCAAAAAATATGAAGAAGCTAATACACCTGATTCTGCTAATGACGCTTACAATAAGTTGCCTTAGTAGTTGTAGAGTTTCTCCAGAAGACTATCCAAAAATTTCAGACGTAGAACAACTATCCCCATACTTTCACTACGTACAAATAGACAATAGAATGTACGTTGATGTGGAGAAATCATATTGTTTTAGCCGTAAATACAGAATGACTAGAAAATACCTAGGCTCTGTTGGTCAAGAGAAAAGACTTCCTCTCAATGTATGTAATAAAATAGTTGGGTATAGCCAGGATACATACGTAGATGTTTTCAATTTCCAAGAGGCAGTTAGGGTACTAATTGATTTGAATCTACAAGAGTAATAAAGATATACAGGTTTAATATGCAACCCATAGCATAAAACCACTGAAGAAAAAATCCCCTATTATTATATATCGA